>OAWB01000664.1_pt1 | contig 17338 bp, 17 predicted proteins | sample 1550621 | NCBI WGS metagenome assembly OAWB01 (sample SAMEA2580107, study PRJEB22360) | human gut metagenome | biome: human gut; feature: human-associated habitat; material: faeces | place: Denmark | collected 2008/2010
TTTCTATCGGCATAATCACAATGAGAAATTGGTTCAAGTTTGAAATTTTTGTAGCTGCAATAATTCCAAGCATAGTAAAGATTGCTGAGGTCAAAGCCGTACCCACTGTGATACCAAGTAAATGATTGCTGCCGGAAACTACCCCTAATATCAATGCGATTACCGTAGAAATAGCAATCAACGCAACTGTTTTTGAAAGTATATATTCCGATATTTTTACAGGGGATACCACCATAGCATTTAATACCTTTTGACTTTTTTCCAAAAGAACAATCGCTCCCATGAAAAACAATCCCATTGCTGCTGGGTCAGAGTAGATCATAATAGAAGCAATATCCGTTTTCCAATGTTCCGGCAAAGCGGCAATCCCGCACACATATAAAACTGTTAATATAAAGTAGATAAAATAGAAACCATATTTCCATTGGAAATGTATATCACCACAAATTAAACGTCCCAATCTCATTGAAGTGTCCTCCCTGTAATATCAACAAAAATATCATTTAATGTAGGCTCACTACTATGAATAGAAAGCAAACGGTTTTCGGAAATTAAACTTTTTAACAATTTATCTTCTGTGGTTCTATCAAGCAGACATTCTCCGGTTTTCTCGCCTTTATCATAGTAGGTATATTGTATTTTGGCAGCTCCCCTTGACATAATCAAATTATGCGGGCTATCCAATGCACTGACTTTTCCGGCAACGATAAAGGCTACTTGGTCACATAGCTCTGTTGCGTCAAACATATTGTGAGTAGTAATGATAATCGTTTTTCCGCGTTTCTTTTCCGCAAGAATAATATCTTTCATTAAACGACTATTTGTAGGGTCAAGACCGCTTGTAGGTTCATCAAGGAATAATATATCAGGGTCATGGACTAACGCTTTAATGAAATTCAAGCGAGAACGCATACCTTTGGAAAAGTCAGCAACTTTTTTGTCCCCATCATTTTCCAAGCCTACCATATGCAATAATTCATCAATAGACCGAGGTTGCTTTTCATATAGAGAAGCAAAATAGGCGAGATTTTGTCGTGCGGTGAATTTCTCGTAGCAGGTTGAAAATTCAAAGTCTACCCCAATATTTTCATAAAACTGATTTGTATGCTCCCTTATTTCTGTACCTGCAACTTTTACGCTGCCTTTATATCTTGTATTAAGCCCAGTTAAAACTTTTTGAATAGTCGATTTTCCAGCACCAGAGGGTCCTAAAAAACCGAAAATTTCTCCTCTCCCAACATGGAAACTTACATTCTCAACAAACGGTTTGTCAGTATAGCTAAAATACAGTTTTTTTACATCAATCATTATTATTTCCTCCTCTAACTTTATGACGTTTATAGACATATAGTCATATAAACTGTAAAAAATTTGTTTGGCTACCTGCCTGTCAAATAACCAAACAAAATTGTTACTCTGCTACTACTTGCTGAATAATACCATTCACTAAAAGATTTTGTATCATATTCAGTTCTTCGTCCTCTTTGAATTGTTCCAAACAGGATAAAACAGAATACAGAGATTTTATGATAACCGTATGCGGAACCAAAAATACAACTCCTAAATCTTCCAGTATCTCCAATATACGAATATCACTGTACATATGATTTTCAAAAATATCTGACGATATTTTTCTTTGCAGATAGTCCATTAAAGATAAATCAATCTGTGAAAGAATAGGCGAAGTAATCACCCCCGTTAAACTTAGCATGATAACGTCCTTTGCTAAATCTCTATGGTTCTTATACTTTTTCTTTTTAATGGTTGTTTCTATACTTGTAAATAACTCTTTTTGTAAGCGAAAATTGATTTCAACATATAGATGTTCTTTACTGGGATAAAAAGCATAGAAAGAACCTTTTGATATGTTTACAGCAGCTACTAAATCATCAACTGTTACTTTTTTTAAGCCGTGTAATGCAAACAGCTTTTCTCCCTCTAGCAAAAGTTTACTGTTTATGATTTCTTTTTCTTGTTCCGTAAATCGTGGCAAACTCATAACCTCCTTATGACTAAAATATTTATATCGTCATGAAAAGTATAACATTTACTGATTATATAATCAATATGCTATCCAAGATATTTATGCAAGGTAGCTTCCAATGCGTTTATTGTAGTGTCCGTGTCCTCATTAAAAATCATGTGACGATTAAGCTCTAAAGTAAGTAATTCCTTTTGCGGTACATGAATTAAATCAAATACTTTGTTGGTATAATCAAAGCTAAAAAGCGGGTCGCCTTTGGCAGTAATTAAAATAACAGGACATTGTATAGCCCCATTCTCCAGGCACGATAAGTCAGCATTAAATAAGCTGGCGACAAATCTTAAAGGATAATAAGGTAAAAGCATAGGGTCATTTAAGCAATCTTGTTTTGCCTGTTCACTATAAAATACTCTGTCATAGTCTAAATAAGCGTCTCCTGGAACCTTGTAGTTAGGCAGCAATTTTCCACCTACACGAAAGCCCCACTGTATCAGCCCCATAAAACGGTGTGACCATGCGGGATATTTTGTTAAGCTCATAGTTTCTTTTAATGTAGTTAGCATGATATTATGTGGAAAAACGGCTTTTAACCTTGTGTCCCTACCCGCCGCCATTGCAGCTAAAATCCCACCTTGACTGGAACCCATGACAGCTATGTTTTCACCGAATTTTTCTATTCCGTAAGTTGTTGCGTCATATACATTATGCAACATATCTTCCATTGTATAATTTTTTTTGAGTTTAGGGCTTTTTCCGTGTGAAAGATAGTGAACACCTATTATATTAAATCCTCTTTCACTCAATCCACATAGAAAATTCTCATACATGAGAGGGTGTGACATAGTACCCGGCAAAAAAACAATGGTAGGACTACTTCTTTCTGTATACCAAATAGAAAGTGTTATCGGAACATTATTTGAAGCAATGTTAACTTCTTTATACATACCTTATAACTCCTATATGACCGATTTGATTTTATAGTCATATCATAACTTATTGCAAGCAGAAAGTCAATAGCTATAAATATATGATTTATGGTAAATTGTAAAGAAAAATTTCATTGCTTAAAATACAATGAAATCTCAAGGTTGTTGTTTTTCCAGCTTCAACCTTTAAGGAATATACTGTTGTATCAACCTTAAAACCCAAAGGTGCAGACAGTTCTTTAATATATACAATAGTAGCTTTTACCTCCACAACGCTCGTATTTCCGCTTTCATCAGTCGTAAGGGTGGCAAGCTGTTTTGTGCAGTCCTTATCAGAAGAGACACCATAGGTTCTACCAGCGATAGAGTAATTTCCGTTAACGTCTGTAATGCTGGTATTACTGGAAGTCTTTTGCAGTTTCGCATTTCCTACATTCAGTTTCGCCCAGAATTGTCCTAATTCCTGCCCCTCGCCAGAGTAGATATAACCGCTACATTCATGGCGTTCTTTATTTTCTTTGACAAAGACCAATCGAACCGTCATTCATTACTTTTTCATAATTCTAATGCTCCTTTCATTTTGGGTAATAAAATAGCTGTCCAATAAGAACAGCTGGAAATAGAAGCGGATAATCAGATTTGTATTGCGTTTTTATAAAAAAATGACATATTTTTCAAAAATTTAATGATGCACTAGACAAAAGAAAGTCCGTGAGAATATTCCACGGACTTTCTTAGATGATAAATGATTGGAAAATGTACAGATCATAAAATATTTCTGATCACTTCTCTTTTTCTGCGATGACCTGTTTGAGCAGATCCACGGTCTGGTCAATGCCTAAAAGACTGCTGTTGATACAGAAATCGTAGGCTTTGGCATCGCCCCATTTGTTTGAGCTGTAATAATTATAATAGCTGGCCCTCTGTTTATCCTTCTTTAGAAGAGCTTCCTTGCTTTTGGCTTTCGGGATTTCATATACTTCTTCAATCCGTTTGATCCGATCTTCAAAAGGAGCGTGGATAAAAATACTCAGGCAGTTATCAAAATCCTCCAGTGCATAGTCGGCACATCTTCCGACAAAAACACATGGACCTTTGCTGGCTATGTCCTTGATGGTGTCAAATGCGGCCAGAAATACTTTGTGGTTCAGCGGAAGGTCAAAGGAATTGGCGTTATATCCTAAAGAATATGGGTCCATGACAAGGGAATATAAAAAGCTCGTGGTCGGCTTCTCATCAAAGCTTTCAAATATCTCCTCACAGATTCCGCTTTCCTTTGCTGCGACTTTTAATAACTCCCCGTCATAAAAAGGAATATTCAGATCCTCTGCAAGCTTTTTCCCTATCAAATGCCCGCCGCTTCCGTACTGTCTTTCAATCGTAATAATCGTCTTTGTAGCCATATGAACCGCTCCCTTCTTTTCAGTAACTTCATTTAAGTTACATCCATTATACCGCATCTTGGGAAAAAAGTACACCCAGGGGCGTACCGTATTTTATACGGTTTCTACTACATAAGACCTTCTTTTTTTATCCATTCCCTGGCAAAATCAGCATCTTCTTTCATCTGTTTTGACAGACGCTCCAATGAATCAAACTTCATTTCCGGACGCTTAAAACAGAGAAGCTCCACAGAAATAGGTTTGTGATAAATATTCTTATCAAAATCCAGGATATAGGTTTCCACACCCATATGTTTCTTGCCTTCAATAGTAGGTTTTACTCCAATGTTGCTGATGCCATAATAGACCTGGTCTCTGATGGTGATTCTGGAAACGTAGACTCCGTTGGGCGGAAGCAGTTTTTCAGGATTCGGGATCTGATTAGCGGTGGGAATTCCCAGAACATCCTTGCCCATATGGTTTCCCTTTACAACAGGACCGTAGACGAGAAACGGGGAGGTAAGAAGGCGGTTGGCTTCTTCAATCCTGGCTTCTTTAAGCAGACTGCGGACACGGCTGCTGGAGACAATGCCGCCGTTTAATTCCAGCTTTGGAATCACGATCAGTTTAAAATCATACTCTCTCTGCATTTCCTGTAAGAGTTCCACGTTGCCCTGGCGTTTATAACCAAAGCCGCAGTCATCCCCTACCACTAGAATCTTCATTCCGACCTTTTTGATCAGTATTTCAGTGACAAAATCCCTGGGGGAGAGCTTGGAGAATTCCTTTGTAAAAGGATGTTCAATCAGGACATCCAGTCCTTTTTTTGCAAGTAAACGTTCTTTTTCCTCTTTTGAATAAATCATATGATAGTTTTCTGACTTCAGGGTATTGACTGGGGGACGGTCAAAAGAAAAGACAACCGTTTGATATCCCTGTTTTTTGTATTTCAACAGCTCGTCAAAAATAAGCTGATGTCCTTTGTGCAGTCCGTCGAATTTTCCAAGCGCTACCACAGAGTTATGAAATTGAAAGTTCTCCGTTTGATGTATGTATTCCATAGTGCTCCTTTCAGTAAAATATTTTATCCGGAAAGTACATGCTCTTTTGGTCTTTCCAGTCATAAATCCCGATGAAATGGCCGTCTTCATCATAGATTTTAAGACGCTGTTCTGTGCCTACAGGCATTGTAAAGCAATCCTTTTTCAGCGGATTTCCATTATACAAAATCTTGGCATGCTGTTTTTTCACTGTGCGTTCAGGAAGATCTGAAAATATCTGGTCCGGAGGAATGACCGCCTCCATGATCCTGTTCTCCCTCATGAGTTCTTCGATCTCTTCCAGTGTATGGCTGCCTGACTTATAAAAACCACTGGCAGCGGTGCGCTCCAGTGCAGTCATGCAGGCTCCGCATCCAAGCTTTTCCCCTATATCGCGTCCGAGACTGCGGATATAGGTGCCTTTGCTGCAGACCACAGTCATGTGGATATCCGGAAGATCAATCCTCAAATCGTTGATCTCAAAAATGGTGACAGGGCGTGTCTTACGCTCGATCACCCTGCCTTCTCTGGCAAGCTCATACAGCTTTTTACCGCCCACTTTCAGGGCAGAATACATTGGCGGCACCTGCTCATAGTCTCCTACAAACGAGAATACAGCGTCCTCAACCTGTTTTTCGGAAATATTGACTTCTGACTCTTCAGTGACTGTCCCCCATATGTCTTCGGTGTCTGTTTTTAATCCGAGCCGGAACGACGCCCGGTACTCTTTTTTTTTGTCGGTGAGCATGTCGCAGAGCTTTGTTGCTTTGCCCAGACAGACGGGAAGCACACCGGTGGCCTGCGGATCCAGGGTACCGGTGTGTCCTATTTTCTTTTGTTTTATGATGCCTCTGAGCTTGGCCACCACATCGTGGGAGGTAAAGCCGGGTTCTTTGTATACATTTAAGATACCATTTATCATAAGCACCTCTATAATTGTTTTTGGATTCTTGAAAGAACGGTATCGGTCACCTTAGCAAGATCCGCTTTCATGCTGAAGCCGGCGGCACGGACATGTCCTCCGCCCTTAAATTCTTCAGAGATAGCAGCCACGTTTACCTTTCCGTTGGAACGCATGCTGACTTTATATGTGTCAGCATCCAGTGCGTATAAAAAGACTGCGGCCTCCACGCCTTTTGTGACTCTGAGCTGATCGATGATACCGTTGGTATCTCCAGAACCAGCTTCCAGCTGCTTCATCTCTTCGCCTGTAAGATAAGAAAGGATGACCTGTCCGTCTTCATACAGACAGCTGTTTAATAAAGCCTGTCCAAGAACCCTGTTCTGGGTAAATGTCTTTTGGTAAAATGTCTCGTCGATCACTTTGGAAGTGTTAATCCCCTTGGAAATTAGATCTCCTGCATACTCCATGGTCTGTTTTGTCGTATTAGAATGTTTGAATACACCGGTGTCATGTACAATACCGGTGTAAAGACAGTAAGCACAATCCAGCGAAATATGTTCAGGATCGAACAATTCATATAGCACTTCGCAGGTGGCGCTGGCCTGGGGTTTTAAAATATATTCCTGTCCTATACCCTTGCTGCTGATATGATGATCGATACAAAACGTCTTAGCAGCATGTTCATACATGGAGATAAAAGGTTCGATCCGATCCAGTGAGCTGCAGTCCAAAACAAAAAACAAGTCATATCGGACCGCTTCTGCCTCTTGTCTGATAGAATCTGCGCCGGAAAGAAACTGGAATTCCGGTGCGGGTAATTCAAGATAAACAGCGACAGTTTTTCCGGGGAAATTATCTAAAATGTACTGCCGAAGCCCCAGACAGCTCCCAATGCAGTCACCGTCCGGATGGATATGGCCGGTGATGGCAATGGAATCTGCAGCTTCGATGGATGATATGAATTCATTCATGATCGCTTCTCCTATTTGTTCAGTTCGTCAATCTTTTTTGACATTTCCACTCCGTATTCAATGGAATCATCCAAAACAAAAGTGATTTCCGGGGTATTCCTGAGATTGATGGAATGGGCCAGTTCTCTTCGGATATAGCCGACAGCGCTGTTAAGGCCTGCTAGTGTATCGTCCTTTGCTTTTTGGTCACCGAGGACACTGATATAGGCTTTGCACTGTTTCAAGTCGGAAGTGACCACGGCATCCACCACGGAAGTCATAGGCGCGATGCGTGGATCTTTGATCTCCCGGCTGATGATGCGGCTTAACTCCCGCTGTACTTCCCCATTGATTCTAGTATTCTTAATGCTGTTCTTTCTCATTGTTTCCCTCCTGTCAAGAAGGCTTATCTAGGGATCTCTTCCATAATATAGGCTTCAATCTGATCGCCTTCCTTGATATCATTATAATTTTCAAGTACAAGTCCGCATTCAAATCCGGTCTTGACTTCTTTTACGTCGTCGTTAAAACGCTTAATAGATCCAAACTCACCCTCGTGCAGAACAACGCCGTCGCGGATCAGTCTTGCAGTGCTTCCTCTCTGGATCACACCGTCCAGGATATAAGAACCTGCAATGGTTCCCACACCGGATGCCTTGAATGTCTGGCGTACCTCGGCATGGCCGATGACCTTCTCTACATACTCCGGCTCCAGCATACCCTTCATGGCTGCCTCGATATCTTCAATGGCATTGTAGATGACACGGTATAACCTGAGATCTACTTTTTCGCCCTCAGCGGCATCCTTTGCGGCAGGGTCCGGACGCACGTTGAATCCAATGATGATGGCGTTGGATGCAGATGCAAGCATAACGTCAGATTCTGTGATGGCACCGACTCCGCCGTGGATGACCTTGACTGCGACTTCCTCATTGGAAAGCTTGGAAAGGCTCTGTTTTACAGCCTCCACAGATCCCTGAACATCCGCTTTTACAATAATATTCAGATCTTTTACGCTTCCCGCCTGGATCTGGTCAAACAGATCATCCAGTGACAGCTGTGATTTTGTCTCAGAGAGCATTTTCTCACGGCCGTATGCAATAAACTTCTCTGCAGTGGATCTGGCTTCTTTTTCATTTTCCATTGCCATGCAGACTTCACCTGCAAACGGCACTTCGCTCAATCCAAGGATTTCCACAGGAGTTGACGGTCCTGCAACTTTGACACGTTTTCCCTTGTCATCGATCATAGCTCGGACTTTTCCGTGAGCGCTTCCCACCGCAATAGCATCTCCAACGTGAAGGGTACCCTTCTGTACCAGTACAGTTGCCACAGGACCACGTCCCTTGTCAAGCTCAGCCTCGATGACGATTCCTCTCGCTTTACGATTTGGATTTGCTTTTAACTCCAGCACTTCCGCGGTAAGGGAGATCATATCTAAGAGATCGTCGATTCCCTCTTTGCTGTGTGCGGATACCGGACAGAAAATGGTTGTTCCGCCCCAGTCCTCAGGGATCAGTTCGTATTCTGTCAGTTCCTGTTTTACACGCTCAATGTTGGCGCTCTCTTTATCAATTTTATTGATGGCTACGATGATCTCAACACCTGCTGCTTTTGCATGGTTGATCGCCTCGATGGTCTGTGGCATAACACCGTCGTCCGCAGCCACAACAAGGATCGCGATATCGGTAGACTGTGCACCTCTCATACGCATGGATGTGAAAGCCTCATGTCCAGGTGTATCCAGGAAGGTGATAGTTCCACTTTCCGTCTGTACCGTATAAGCACCGATATGCTGTGTGATCCCGCCTGCTTCACCAGCGGTGACACGGGCAGAACGGATGGCATCCAAAAGGGATGTTTTACCATGGTCAACGTGTCCCATAACGCACACAACCGGAGGTCTGGTCACAAGATCTTTTGTATCTTCTTCGTCATCATCCTTTAATAGTTCTTCAATGACATCCACGGTTTCTTCTAATTCCACGATACGGTCATACTCTAAAGCGATCTCTTCTGCACGTTCAAAATCCAATTCCGTGTTGAGGTTCACAAGGCCGCCGCCGGAGATCAGAAGCTTTTTGATGATGTCATTTGCAGGAATATGGATCGCCTCCGCAAACTCTTTTAATGTCAGGATCTCAGGAATCTTTACTGGTTCACTTGGATCATATTCCGGTTTCTTGACCGGATCCGGCTTGATGAAAGCTCCCGGTCCTGTCTTTTTCTTCTTCTGGGTATTTTGATTTTTATTGTTGAACTTATTGTTTCTGTTCTTTTTGTTGTTTTTGTTAAACTTATTGTTTTTATTCTTCCCATTCTGTCCGTTATTATTATTGGAGAATTTCTGTGAATTCTGAGGATTTTCTTTTTTCAGGACCTTCTTTTGGCCTCCCTGATTCTGGCTGCCGTCTTTATCCTTCAGCTGTCCCTCCGGTTTTTTGCCGCCACGGTTCTGGTTATTCTGACTGTTCTGAGGTCTCTGCTGTCCTCTGTTCCTCTGCTGGTTTCTGGATTTGTCCTGACGGTTATCCGGTCGGTTTTCTTTTTTGGCCGGTTTCTCTTCTTTTTTTGCTCCAAGGGCCTTTTCAATGACCGCTACCTGGGCATCTTCCACCGTGCTCATATGGTTCTTTACTTCGATATTGTTTTTCTTTAATATTTCAATGATCTCTTTACTTTGTTTGTTATATTTTTTAGCTATCTCATGGACTCTAGGTTTTCCCATAGATTGCACCTCCACTATTCATTCTGACTGTTTTCTAGTTTCCCGCGAATGGCCTTTGCAAATCCTTGATCTTCCACAGCTACCGCCGCCCGGAATTCTTTTCCGATGGCGTGGCCCAGTTCGCTTCTATCGCTGAAAAAATACAGCGGCACATGATAATATTCGCACATATTCTGATACATTTTTTTCGTATTGCCGGAAGCATCATTGGCCGCAAGGACCAGGCATGCATGGCCGGACTTCACAGACTTTTCCACTGCAAATTCACCGCTGACCAGATTTCTTGACCTGGCCGCAAGCCCGAGCAGAGACAAGACTTTATGATTCAAGATCTATCATCTCCTTTTCCAGTGCGTCATAGACTTCCTCGGAGATCGATGTCTTAAATGAGCGGTCAAGCCCCTTGGACTTTCTGGCCTTTTTCAGACAGTCTAATGACCGGCAGATATAGGCTCCTCGCCCGTTGGATTTGCCTGTGGGGTCGATAAAAATATCTCCTTCTTTCGGCTTTACTACTCTTACAAGATCCTTCTTTGCTTTTGATTCCTGGCATCCAATGCACTTTCTCATGGGCATCTTTTTGTTCATACGATCACATCCTATTTTTATTCATCCAACGATTCAGATTCTTCAGTGAGAAGTTCTTCTTCCACGGCATTCTCATCATCGTAGGCCATTGCCTCCTCTGCCGCTTCCTCCTCAGTAAATTCTTCTGTCCATTCCATATCCTGATCTTCTTCCATATCCGGATGCATCTGGCGGAGTTCTTCTTCCTCCTCAGCCTGGGACTCACTCTTGATATCGATCTTATATCCTGTCAGTCTTGCCGCAAGCCTTGCGTTCTGCCCTTCTTTTCCGATGGCCAGAGATAACTGGTAATCAGGAACTACTACCTGGGCGCTTTTTTCTTCTACATCCACGGATACAGACACAACCTTTGACGGACTTAATGCATTTTCAATGTAGACACAAGGATCTTCATTCCAGTTGATGATGTCGATCTTCTCTCCCTTTAAGTCGTTGACGATCGCATTGACTCTGGCACCATTCATGCCGACACAGGCACCTACAGGGTCTACGTTGGGTTCGTTGGACCAGACCGCAAGTTTTGTCCTGGAGCCTGCCTCACGGACAATGTTCTTGATCTCCACGATGCCGTCCTGGATCTCCGCCACTTCTTTTTCAAAAAGGCGTTTTACCAGATCCGGATGTGTGCGGGAGACTAAAATCCTCGGTCCGCGGTTTGTGTCCTTGACTTCCACAATATAAAGTTTGATCCGTTCTGTAGGCTGGAACACTTCTCCTCTGATCTGTTCAGACTTCATCAGGAGAGCGTCTGTCTTGTCATCTAAGCTGACGCTGACATTTTCACCCACATAGCGCTGTACCACGCCGGTGACAATGTCTTTTTCTTTGCAGTAGAAATGGTCAAAGACCACTCTTCTCTCCTCTTCTTTGATCTTCTGCACGATAACACTTCTGGCATGCATCGCCGCGATCCTTCCGAAATCCTTCGGGGTGATCTCCACACGGACAATGTCTCCCAGCTCATACTTAGGATCCATGGCTTTTGCTTTGGCAAGGCTGATCTGTAGTGCCGGGTCAAATTCCTCCCCGTCCGCAGTCTCCACGACTTCTTTTTCAGCATATACCACAATGTCTCCGGTCTCACGGTTCATGTTTACGACCACATTGTCCGCATTTCCAAAGTCCCTTTTGCATGCAGCAACCAGAGAGTTTTCAATCGCTTCCATAATGACGTCTTTATCAATATGTTTCTCTTTTTCTAACTGGTTTAATGCATCAATTAATTCACTCATTTTTTCTGTTGTCCTCCTTAAAAATCTAATGATAAACGGGCTGATGCCACACTTTTTGTTTCAAATTCCTGATCAGCGCCATCGATGGAAAGTATGATCTTTTCCTTTGAATACTCTTTTAAAATGCCGGTGAATTCCTTTTGCTTATCAATGGCTTTATATAGTTTGATATCCACCGACTGTCCTATGCTTCGCTGGAAGTGTTTTTCTTTTTTTAACGTTCTTCCAAGTCCCGGTGAACTGACTTCCAAAATGTATGCGTCTTCGATAAAATCATCAGCATCCAATTTGGCTTCCAGTGCCCGGCTGATCAGCACACAGTCATCGATACTGATTCCACCTTCTTTGTCTGCGTAAACACGCAGATACCAGTTGGCACCCTCTTTTACGTATTCCACATCCACAAGTTCGAAGTGGTTTTCATCAATGATCGGCGCAACCAGTGCTTCTGTTTTCTGTTCTATTTCTACTCTTCCTGCCAAGTTGATCCTGCCTCCTTTTCCGCGCAAACAATAAGAGTGGACTTTCGTCCACTCCTTAAGTTCATCCTATATGTTATTAGTTATTATAGCACTTCGGTTTTCAGAATACAAGGGTTTGCATGGAAAATCTTATTTGAGACCGTTTTCTCTTCATCTTCTGCTTTTTTTATAAAAGAGTTTTTCGTAAAGCCTGATGTTTAAATATCAAACAGTGAGAGCTGCTCTGCCTCTGGCTGCTTTTTCCCTGCGGACTCATCGTTTCTATATTTTTTGGGAAGGGCCGAAAGAAATTCAGAGCTTTCTTTCCGTGTCATAAGGATCAGGTCCTCCTTTGCCCTGGTCATGCCCACAAAGAACAAACGGCGTTCCTCCTCTTTATCCGCCGGGTGCACAGGAGATTCCAAAGGGATGCTGCCCTGCTTCACACCGGCTATAAAGACCACCGGGAATTCCAGGCCCTTGGAGCCGTGAAGCGTCATTAAGGTGACCGCATCCGAAGTATATTCTCTCTCGCCGCTCCGTTTTAGATCTCCTTCTGTTCCGAGTAAAAGGTTGGACAGAAAGGCAGCCATATCATCGTGGAACAGGGTCATTTTACTAAGGCTCAACAGGAACTCGTCCTCTGTGAGGCTGTTTTTTTCCATCCACAGGTTCAAGATCCTGTCCGGCCGTTCCGTTTTCATCAGCAGTTTGAATTCTTCTGCCAGCTCCCCGCAGTCAGGAAAAGCTTTCAGGGCAATGGAGAGCGCCTTTGAATCTTTTTCATTCAAAAGATACCGGAAAAAGGAGGTTGTTCCCTTTACCTGCTCTTCCTCAAGAAAGCTGTCCTGTCCGGTGATGACACATGGAATGCTCTCCTGTCTTAGACATTTTTCGATAGCCCTGGCCTGATGGTGGGTGCGGTACAAAACAGCGATTTCTCCAAATCCCCTGGGCCGTTCTGACTTGGCCGCATAGTTCTGGGCATCCATCATATCCATCCCTCCGGTGAGGCGGTTGATCTCTTTGGCGATAAAGATGGCCTCGGACCAGTCGTTCTGGACAGTGACCACACGCACTGGGCTTTTGCTGTTCCTGACTGCCAGAAGACGGCGTTCCTCCCCGGGATTTTCACTGATGACGGAGAGGGCGGACCCGATGATCTCCGGCGTGGAGCGGTAATTCTTCTTTAAATAAATGGTTTTAAGATCCGGCATTTCTTCCTTAAGCCTGTCAAAGCACCGGGCGTCCGATCCACGGAAACCATAGATAGACTGGTCTGGATCTCCGATGACAAACAGCTCTTTTCCACGGCGGGACCAAGAGAGGACCAGACGGAACTGGATATCATTCATATCCTGCATTTCATCTACAAGGAGATAAGAAAATTGACTGGTCTGTTCCGGTGCCGCATCACTCTGTGACAGCACCTTAAGGAGCAGGTCGTCAAAATCCGTAAGCCCCAGTTCATCCATGACTTCCTGATAGCAGTCTGCCTCTTCTGTTGTGGCAGAATCCTGTCCTTTTATGTTGTTTTTATAGCTGGAGATCTGTTTTAAGAAGTTCTTTGGCTTTTTATCTGACTTAAGACGGGTCAATGTCTCCTCTGCCGCCTCCAAAAGCTCCGCGGAGTCGGCCAATACGATCTCTTCTCCCCTCTGCCTGAGCAGATGGAGACAAATAGAGTGGAAGGTCCCTATGGTCATATCCTGCGTATGTACTTCTTTCCCAAGTCTATTGTCCAGACGTTCCCTCATCTCCGACGCTGCCTGGTTCGTAAATGTAACAGCTGTGATCTGAGCCGGGGATACTCCGCGTTCCTTCACAAGATAAGCGATCTTGTCTATGAGTGTTTTTGTCTTGCCAGTCCCGGGGCCTGCGATCACAGCCACTGCTCGGTGTTCGGTGACAACAGCCTCCTGCTGTTCTTCATTGACGCCGGAGTCCTTTTTTGACAATGCTGATGGCTTTTCGGCCGGTTTCTTTTTCTCTTTTTTTACGGGCTTCTTTTTCTGCTTTTTCGGTTCTGCCGTGGCTGCGATTCCCAGAGCGTCAAAGAAGGTCATCTGCCCGTTGATGGCGTCGATCTCATCCTTTTCTATGAGATGGATCTTTCCGTATTCACCGTCAAATCCAGGTTCCCGGCGGACTTCCTTTTTCCTTAAGCGACGGATACCTTCTTCCACACAGGCGCCGGCGCTGTGGCGGATGTCTTCCAAAGGCACTTCCCGCAAAATATGAAATTCCGGCCCTAGTTCCGCAAGCATCTTCTCAAACTGGGCATTGACCTTTTTTCCTGCGGCGGACATGCCTGTGGATGCACCGATGACCTCAGGGAGAGGGACCAGGCTCTCAAAGGGTTTTGCATCCGCTCTCATGTATCCTTCACCCCGGTCGGCCAGCTGTTCCACCCGGTGCTGAACCCCGATGGTTATTTTCTTTCCGCAGACTGGACAGATACCGCCGTATTCTTCTGTCTCAGAAGGAGTCAAAACCAGATTGCATTTCCTATGGCCGTCAAAATGATATTTGCCTTCCTCCGGGAAGAACTCAATGGTTCCGTAAAGGCCTTTTCCCGTCTGGATCGCTTCTGTCAGAGAAGGATAGGAAAGGTCAATGTCCATCAGATTGGCCTCCCTGCCGAGCTTACCGGGAGAGTGGGCATCGGAGTTAGAGATCAGCTGGAAAGAATCCAGCGCCGACAGTCTCCAGTTCATAGGAGGATCAGAGGATAAACCGGTTTCCAGTGCATGGATATGCCCAGTCAGATCTTCAAAGCATTCCTCTATAGTGTCAAAGCCTGAAAAAGCGCCGAAGAGGGAAAAGGGGGGTGTCCATATGTGGGCGGGCACCAGCACAGAATCGGGGGATATATCCAGCAGGATTTCCAGCAGGTCTCTGCTGTCCAGCCCTAAGATCGGCCTGCCGTCAGAGTGGATATTGCCGATGGTCTCAAGCTTGGCGGAAACCTTGGATGCGGCATCCAGTCCCGGCAGCAGGATTAGGTTATGGATCTTTCTCGTCTTCTCATTCTTTTTATAGATGGAACTAATCTCTCCTGTGATTACAAAACGCGGCCTTTTTCCATCCGAAGCGATTCCGTCCCGTATCCTGAATTCTTCCTTCAGGACATAGAGACCTTCCTCCGCAGGCTCCAGTTTCTCGGCTAATTCTTCCCTCCAGGCCGGATGGGTAAAATCACCGGTGCCCACAATATCGATGCCTTTTCTTCTGGCCCAGAGCTCCAGATGTTCCGGGTCGCAATCTTTGCTGGTGGCTCTAGAATATCTGGAGTGGATATGTAAATCTGCAATGTACATCATGATCTCCTTCTTGTGTAATCGAAAAACAATTCAGCTGTAATGAACAAAACAGACAATCAAAAAAGATCATCTGTTTTATATGAATACCTATAAAATTATTTGCAGAATTTAATTGAAAAAAGATACAGCAACGGGAATACAAATCCACCCAGACTGGAAACAGTAAAACCGTTTGCAAATAAGTTAAAAATAAATATGATGATAGCGGCAGCTAACAACCCAATCGCAAGATTAAAACAGGTTTCCCCAAATTCAAAATGTTTTGCTGCTTTTAAGCCGTAAATACAGCACACTATTTCAAGTGCCCCAAAGATGATACAGATGACAAGATATACACTCAAGATTACGCCGCTCAGCTTCACCTGCTCCATGGCCATCTGCATCAACTTACCACTTGTCAGCAATGTGACATTAGAAACAATGTTTAGTATCCCGGCAATCAGCAGGATAACACTCATAATTGTTAACATCATATTTCTCTTATTGTTCATATATTTCTCCTAACTTGTCGATAATGGAATTATTTTATCACAGAATGTTTTGGAAATCAAACATTCCTACCGAAAACCATTCTCAGAAAACGGAAAACAAGAAATCCGCATAAGTTGGCAATAACGATACTGGCCCCTGCCGGCGCCGAACATAAATAGGATGCGGACAGACCCACACAGAAGCAGACAACAGACAAACATCCTGAGCAGATGACTACTCCCCGAAAGCTCTTAAAAAGCTGCATTGCTGTCAGCGCCGGAAAAATGACCAGACTTGAGATCAGCATTGCCCCCATCATCCTCATACCGATGACAATGGTCACAGCGGTCAGGATGGCCAGCAGGGAATTATAAAAGGACACATCCACTCCCGATGCCCTTGCAAAGCTTTCATCAAAGGTCACCGCAAAGATCTTATGGTAGCAGAAGAAAAACAGGATCAGGACCGCTGCGGAAAGGATGACACTGAACCTGACATCCTCCCTGCTCATAGCCAGAATACTGCCGAACATATAGCTATATACATCCATATTCATACCGGAAGTAAAGGAGGTCACCAGTACTCCGGCTGCCAGCGCTGACGCGGACATGACGGCGATAGCCGCGTCACTGCTGATCCGGTCGTTTTCCGTGATCTTTAACAGAAAAAAGGCCGCAATGACAACGACCGGTATAGATAGCTTCAGCGGAGCGATACCCAGAGCCACAGCGATGGAGAGAGCCCCGAAGGATACATGGGACAGCCCGTCTCCGATCATAGAAAATTTCTTCAGCACAAGGCTGACCCCCAGGAGCGCAGCACACAGTGAAATCAAAATACCTACGATAAAAGCCCTTATAATAAACGGATAGGAGAGCATTTCCTTAATTAATTCCATGGACAGCACCTCCACTGATCTTCTGATAATATTCGGATTCCCGGCAACTCTCTTTTGTTCCGAAGAAATAGTCTTCATGTCCGATATGAAGAATATGATCCGCATCCTTTAATGCGTTGGATAGATCGTGGGAAACCATTAAAACTGCCATCCCATCTTCTTCGTTTAATTTCTTTAATAAACGGTAGAGCTCTTTTGCGGCTGCCGGATCCAACCCGGTAACCGGCTCATCTAAAACTAGCAGATGGCCGGAAGCACACAATGCCCTGGCCAGAAGAACCCTCTGCTGCTGGCCCCCGGAGAGCTCCCGGTAACAGGTTTTTGAAAGATCCAGGATTCCCAGCTTTTTCAACTGTCCCAAAGCTGTGAATCTCTCCTTCTTCGTATAAAAAGGCCTGTACTTTTTTTGGCTCAGAAAACCCGATAAGACGACTTCCATGGCAGTGGCAGG
>OAWB01000666.1_pt1 | contig 17315 bp, 20 predicted proteins | sample 1550621 | NCBI WGS metagenome assembly OAWB01 (sample SAMEA2580107, study PRJEB22360) | human gut metagenome | biome: human gut; feature: human-associated habitat; material: faeces | place: Denmark | collected 2008/2010
CCTATCCGTTTGGAATCATCTCTGCACTATATACTTTTCTCACAAAAGTAAGTATTCTACGAAAAAAATGACATAAAAAATCCTTTTTTGTATAGTGAAAGGTTTACTTTACAGAATTGTTGTGGTATAATTCATAACTGTGAATGAAATGTAACAATACTGTAATAAACATAAAATTAATATAAAATATTGAAGTAGGAAGGTAACATCTTTATGAAGTCAATAATAAAGAAGACAGCCATTTGCATGCTTGTCTTTTCTATGATATTAACGTCAGGATTAGCGGTACCGAAAAAAGAAGTAAAAGCGGCACAGAGTACATACAGCGGCAGAATCTGGAAATCATGGGTGAAACTCAGAAAGTCTAAATCCAAAAAGTCCAAAGTAATCCGCAAAATCTCCAAGGGAGAATCTGTACAGGTGCATTACACAAGCGGTAAATGGAGAAAGGTTACATACAAAGGCAAGACAGGATTTGTCTTAAAGAAATATGTTTATATTAATACAAATGCTCCCCGGTTAAGCGGAAGCGCAGAAGAAAAAGGGCAGACAGTTGCATCCTTTGCACAGCGTTTTGTGGGTAACCCATATGTATGGGGAGGAACCAACTTAAACAGCGGGGCAGACTGTTCCGGTTTTGTCGGAGGAGTATACCGTTCCTTTGGATATAAACTGCCAAGAACATCTTCCGATCTCAGGAGTGCAGGAAGAAAGGTAGCTTATAAGGACAAACAGCCGGGAGATTTGATCTGCTACAGCGGTCATGTAGCCATGTACATAGGTAACGGCAAGATCGTCCATGCCAGCACAAGAAAAACAGGAATCAAGATTTCTCCAAAAGCTAACTATAGAAAAGTACTTGCTGTAAGGAGAATCGTAACAGAATAGATCATTTAAAATGTGCAAGAGAGATCCTGCACATTTTTTTCATGTCATAGGAAATTCCTACGGAACCTCCTATGACATGAAAAACGCTCCGCGAGGATGCACACAAAATGCGTAAGGAAATCATTTGACTACGTCAAATCGCATTTGGCGCGCAAAGCGGAACAAGTCCCTTATGATTGGGGGATTTAGGGAGTTGAAGCGGACTTGTCCGCTTTGTTCTGTTTAAAATTAGGAGGAGACCATGAAATCATTGTTATTTGTCAACGGATGCATCAGAGAGGAAGAGTCCAGGACTTTAGTGCTGGCAAGGCAGTTCCTTAATTGTCTGGAAGGAAAATATGAAGTGTCAGAGGTGAGCGGCCTGAGCATTCCTTTGGATCTGGGAGCTCTCAAAAAGAGGGATCAGCTGGCGGCTGAATCTAAATGGGAAGATCCTGTTTTTGACCAGGCAAGGAGGTTCAAAGAGGCAGACAGGATTGTTCTGGCAGCCCCGTTCTGGGAAGGGACATTTCCGGCAGCGGTGCACGCTTATCTGGAGCAGGTCTGTGTTACCGGATTTACCTTTGGTTACCGTGAGGACGGAAAAGCAGAAGGATACTGCAGGGCAGACAGGGCTGTATTCTTTTCAACCAGGGGAGGAATTTACTCTGGGGGAGAAAATAAAAAAGATGACCACGCTGAAAACTTCCTTACATCGATCTTCCGGATGTTGGGAATACCAAGGACAGATACGGTGGCTGCAGAAGGGCTTGATATTATAGGGAATGACGTGGATGCTATTATGGAACAGGCTGCTGGACGAGCAAAGATGCTGGCAGTGGACTTCTAGCCAGAGCATATCTGATTCTTTTCCAGAACATGGTCAGATTTACTTGAAAAAGGGCGTAAAATGCGGTTATATAAATATATAAAATTCAAAAGACAAGAAGAGAGGCGGCAGTCATGTTAAACGTAGAACATTTATCTTACCATATAACAGAAAACGGTGCGGATACCCAGATACTTAAGGATGTCAGCTTCTCCGTCAACGATGGGGAGATGCTGGTGATCACCGGCCCCAACGGCGGAGGAAAGTCCACTATAGCCAAGATCCTTATGGGGATCGAGAAAGCCAGTGCCGGGAAGATCTCTCTGGACGGGGAAGACATTACAAAGTATTCCATTGACCAGAGGGCGGATGCAGGGATCGGATTTGCATTTCAGCAGCCACCGAGATTCAAGGGGCTGACAGCTTCCAGGCTGCTTTCCCTTGCAGCAGGTGAGACACTTCCGGATGAGCGCTGCTGTGAATTGCTGAGCAGTGTGGGGCTCTGCGGAATGGAATACAAAGAGAGAGAAGTGGATGCCACATTGTCAGGCGGGGAGATGAAAAGAATCGAGATTGCCACAGTGTTTGCGAAGGACCATAAAATCTGTATTTTTGATGAGCCTGAGGCAGGCATCGATCTTTGGAGCTTTGCTATGCTGATCAAAGAATTTGAAAAGATCCACAAAGAAAACAAAGCGAGCTTGATCCTGATCTCACATCAGGAGAGGATCATCCGGATGGCAGACCGTATTATGATCATACGGGACGGGCAGGTCCAGGAGATCGGAGCAAAGGAAGAGGTGTATCCGCACCTTATGGCGGAAGAGTCTGAAGAGCAGTGTGCCTGCATGCATGAATAGGGAGGAATGGACATGAAATTAGATCAGATAACTGCAGGAGTGCTTGAGGCCATTGACGGTCAGGGATTTGTACAGAAGGGCGCTTATAATTTAAGGCAGAACGGACAGGCCTTGTGCCATGGAGACAGTGAGAATATCAGGATCGTAAGAAAAGAGGACAAGCCGGGGATCGATATATTTATCAGCGGGCAGACAAAGGGAGAGTCCGTGCATATTCCGGTTGTCGTATCTGCCTCTGGGATGACGGATGTGGTGTATAATGATTTTTACATTGAAGATGGCGCAGATGTCCTAATTGTGGCAGGATGCGGCATACACAATGATGGGGATCAGGAGAGCAGGCATGACGGTATCCATGCATTCCATGTAGGAAGCCATGCCAATGTAAAATATGAAGAGAGACATTACGGGGAAGGGGACGGTACCGGAGGAAGAGTCTTAAACCCCGTGACCAAGATTTATGTGGAGGAAGACTCTGTCTTTACCTTAGACACCACACAGATCAAGGGCGTGGATTCTACAGTCCGGGAAACCCATGTGGAGATGGGAGAGGGATCCAAGCTGTATGTACTTGAAAAGCTCATGACCCATGGAAACCAGCAGGCGGTCTCCAATATGGATATACAGTTAAACGGACAGGAGAGCTCTGCACAAATCATTTCAAGGTCTGTTGCCAAGGGCACATCCACACAAGTCTTCCATCCGAAGGCCATCGGAAATGCATTGTGCCACGCCCATGTTCAGTGTGATTCAATTATCATGGATGAGGCAAAGATCAGTTCCATCCCTGAGATCAATGCCAACCATGTGGATGCACAGATCATACATGAGGCGGCCATCGGACGGATCAACAGCGATCAGCTGATCAAGCTGCGCACCTTCGGGATGACAGAGGAAGAGGCGGAAGCAGTGATCATTGAAGACTTTTTGAAGTAAGGGGTTACAGGTAAGGGGGAGTATCAGGATGCTGGAATCAAGGGAGAATTATCTCGAGGCAATTTTGATGTTGAAGCAGGAAATAGGGCAGGTACGTTCTATAGATATTGCCAGAAAGCTAAGTTACAGCAAGGCGAGTGTCAGCCGGGCAGTAGGAATTTTAAAAAATGGCGGTTATATTACCGTGGATGCAAAAGGGTATATCTCTCTTACAGCTGAAGGCTTAGCAAAGGCAGAGGCTATCTATGAGAGACACAGGACATTGACGTCATTTTTTATGGAGATTGCAGGGGTACCGGAACATGTGGCAGAAGAAGATGCCTGCAGATGTGAACATGTGCTGAGTAAACAGACTTTCCAGGGAATCAAGATGTACTTGAATGAAAATGGCGTGTGCTGAAGAAAACGTGTATAATATAGATACAGAAACTTATCAGTGATACAAGGAGGTTTTGACATGGAATTGACAGCAGGAATCAAAGGCAGCCAGGAAATGACCGCGAGGGCGGAACACTCCGCAAACAACGTAGGAGACGGAATGCTGGATGTATTTTCAACACCGTCCATGATCGCACTGATGGAGAAGACGGCATGGGCCAGCATAGAACCGTATTTAGATGATGGGGTTGGGACTGTTGGGACACAGATGAATGTCAAACATCAGGCAGCTACGCCCATCGGCAAAAAGATCCGCTGTGAGAGTGAACTGATACAGGCAGACGGAAGAAGGCTTGTATTTACAGTGAAGGCATATGATGAGGCAGGACAGATCGGAGAGGGGGAGCATGAGCGCTTCATCGTGCAGAAGGAAAAGTTTCAGGAGAAAGCACTTCATAGATAAGGAGGTAGCACTATGGGAAGACTTGAAGGAAAGGTAGCGATCATAACAGGAGGCAACTCCGGAGTAGGAGAACAGGCGGCAAAAAGATTTGCAAAAGAGGGAGCCAAGGTTATTATCACTGCCAGAAGGAAGGAAAAGCTGGAGGCTGTGGAGGCAGATATCAAGGCTGACGGTGGGACAGTGTTGGCACTTCAGGGAGATATATCGGTCCCTGAGGATGGAAAACGGATGGTAGATGCAGCCGTAGAGCATTTCGGTACTTTGGATATCCTTGTGAACAATGCAGGGGTATTGGACGAGGGACTGCTTCCTATCGACAGAGTTGCGGATAGCGAGATCGACAAGATCGTGGACATCAACACAAAAGGAACGATGTATTTTATCCGTGCGGCTCTTGAGGTCATGTTAAAGAATAAGAGCGGATCGATTATTAATGTGGCCAGTATTGCTGGGGTAAACGGAGGCGGTGGAGCTGCTTATGTGGCTTCCAAAGCTGCTGTGCTGGGTATTACCAAGCATACGGCTATGCGGTGCGCAAAGGATGGTATACGGTGCAATGCCCTTTGTCCAGGCATGATCAAGACCCCGATGACAGCGGGGCAGACAATGGAGACCATGGATCCGGATATGATGGGTGCCATGGCGCTGCACTCTGATCTACAGAGACCTGCCTGCTCTGCAGAGGATGTCGCAAATTCGATTCTGTTTCTGGCAAGCGATGAAGCTGCGCCGATCACAGGACAATGCATTGTAATGGATTACGGTGCTAATCTTTAATAAAACAGGCTCAGGGACCTTCCATAAAAGAAGGTCCCTGTTTTTGTTCATTATACGTAAAAGTTATTATGTATCAGGCAGCTCTGAACAATAGCAGATATGGTTTTCCCCTTTCTTTTTTGCAAAGTAGAGTGCCCTGTCGGCATTGGACCACAGCGAATGAAAATCCTTTCCGTGTTCTGGGTAGAAGCCGATGCCCACAGATACATAGATGGGGCTTTGAAGATTGAACTTTTTCTGATAATCAGCCCAATTGTGGAAAAACAGTTCCAACGATTCTGTAAGCCTTTCTTTGTGTATGGAAGAACAGGGAACATAGATGATAAATTCGTCCCCGCCGATCCTTCCGTTGATTTCCTTCGGAAATGTTTTCAAGAGACTCTTGGCAATGGAGATCAGAATCTGGTCTCCGAATGGATGGCCGTACCTGTCGTTGTAGGTTTTGAAATTATCGATATCCATCGTGATCAAAATACCTGAGGGTTTCTTTTCCATCAGCAGGCTGATGTTTTCTTCCATACAGCGTCTGCTCATAAGATCTGTCAGATAATCAAACTGGGAATAATATATATTCTTTTTGTCTTTCTGACTGAAATCCGGTACGGACTGATGAAGATGGAGAAGCTTCCATGAGCCGTCTCTGAGCTCCGTAATCATACTAAAGCGCAGATGGCGGGCCGGAAGATATGTTTTGCAGGAGCGTTGGCTTAACTTGATCTCGCCCGTAACGAGAAAAAGATTTTCTCTAAGGACAGAAGTTTCATACCATTCTTTGTCAATGGAATACTCAGGTTCAGAAGAGGAACATTCCAGAGAGCAGAGAAACTCTACTGAATTTTGGCAGTACTGCCCAAGTCTTATACCGATTTCCGTCATGCGGCTGTCCAGAAAATTGTCAATTCCATTTTTGTTGTTTTTTATCAGATAACTGTGCCAGAGAGCCCGGCAAAACGCCTCTGCAGATTTCAAGTTTTTCATCTATCTCAACCTTCCATACATTACCAAGCAAGAAATGGGCAGAAATGTAGACTTTTTTCGTCGTTAATGATATTATTTTTTTATAAAGAATCTGAAATAATAAATTCAGCAGATTCACGGGATTTCCCGATAAGTGTTTTTAGTGGAAGTATCTATATGCCATAAAAAACAAGTGGGTAAAAAAGTCTACTTTTTTTACCACATTTTCTGAGATCACAGGCGGCCTTCTTCTGCCAGCCGGACCCATTTAAAAAATGTATTGTGGGTGGTTCCGAGCTGTTTGGCAGATTCACGGCCGCTTATTTTTTCTTCCTTCCAAAGGGCGTAGATGCGGTCGAACTCCTTTGGAATTTTTTTCGGCGGACGTCCGAAGTTTACCCCTTTGGCCTTGGCTACGGCGATTCCTTCCGCCTGCCTTTTTTTAATATGCTCCCGCTCTGTCTGCGCCACATAGGAAAGAATCTGCAGCACCAGATCAGAGATAAAAACTCCGGTCAGGTCCATGGAATTCTTCCCGCGGGTGTCCAGCAGCGGAAGATCGGTGACAACAATGTCTGCCTTTTTCTGTTTTGTGATGTTTCTCCACTGTTCAATGATCTCTTCATAATTCCTGCCCAGACGGTCGATAGATGTTACAAAAAGAGTATCTCCTGGCCTGAGCTTTCTGAGCAGCTTCTTATACTGAGGACGGTTAAAATCTTTACCCGACTGCCGGTCAATATAAATGCTCTCTTTGGGTATTTTCATCTCCTTCATAACTGCGAGCTGCCGTCCTATGTTTTGATCCCTAGATGACACTCTGACATATCCATAATCCATTTCTCTCCCTCCTTCTACAAAATGTGACTGAAATATTATCCCATAAGAGATAGAAAAATTGATAAGGAAACAATTGGAAGCGTCGTGATTGCTCCTGTATTCTTCCTGTCCCGTATGATAAGATGGAGAGGAAACAGAAGCAGTCCTGATTTACATACAAAAGGAAGGGAGGAAATAAAATGATAGAATTGCCGGAAGCTCTCGCAAGAGCAGATGAACTGCAAAAAACACTGATGGGAAAGAAAGTGGAAAAGGTGTATCCGCCGTCCTCACCCCATAAGTTTTGCTGGTTTAACGGAGAGGCAGAAGCCTATGACGGCATGCTTAGAGGAAAGCAGGTTACAGGCGCAAAAGGTTTTGGAATCTTCGCGGAGATCAACTTTGAAGGCGGGGTCAAACTCTGCATCAATGACGGAGTCAACCCGAGGATTTATCATAAGGATGATAAGGTGCCGGAAAAGTATCAGCTGAGAATCGATTTTTCACATGGATCTGTCCTGATACTTACGGTGGCCATGTATGGCGGGATCGCCTGCTTTGACAAAGTCTACGAAAATGAATATTACGAGATCAGCAAAAAAGGGATTTCCCCGCTCTCACCGGAATTTGATGAACTGTATTTTGAGGAGCTTTTTCATTCAGTGAAGGCTAATACCAGCGCAAAAGCGTTTCTAGCCACGAAACAGAGAATTCCCGGACTGGGAAACGGTGTGCTGCAGGATATCCTGTTGGAAGCGGGAATACATCCCAAAAGAAAGATTGGGACTCTGTCAGAAAGTGAAAAGGAGAAAATCTTTACAAGTATAAAGGATGTGCTCTCTGAAATGGTGCGCCTTGGGGGCAGAGATACAGAAAAAGACATCTGGGGAAACCCGGGAGGCTATAAGACTAAGATGTCGAAACATACATACAAAAAAGGATGTCCAAAGTGTGGAAGTGAGATCACCAAGGCGGCTTATCTAGGAGGAACAGTATATTACTGCTCTGTCTGCCAGCCGCTTTAGACACAGCCGGAGAACGGGTGAAAATGTCATGAAATTAAAAAGGTTTTCTTCATTATCGGAAGAAGGCCTTTCCAGAGCCGACTGGAAATAATGAAGAAAACCTTTTAATTGTTTCGTTCGTCCCCTTCAAAGAACAGGGCCACGGTTCCCGGACCGGTGTGAGCGCCGATGACGGTTCCCACGCTGTTGATCACTACTTTGCCGTTCAGCTTGGGGAAGGAAGCTTCGATCAAGTCTGCCACCTGTCTGGCATCTTCATAGCAGGCAGAATTGGAGAGAAAGCATTTACCGCTGTAATCTTTTCCGTCCTTTGCGTGTTCCTCCATCCTTTTGACGATCTCTCTGATGGCCCTCTTTTTGGTGCGGATCTTCGCACGGGGAATCAGATGCCCTTCGTGGTCCATATTCAACAGCGGGCAGATACCCAGCATGGTCCCGATAAAGCCGGATGTCTTGGAGATCCTTCCGCCGCGGATGTACGAAGTCAGGTCTGTGGAAAAGAACCAGTGATGGATGTTCAGCCGGTTTGAGACCGCCCACTGATAGACATCCTCGATTCTCTCTCTCTGGTCCCTCAGATCGGCGGCCAGATCTACAAGTAGTCCATAGCCGGAGGAGGCTCCCAGAGAATCCACAAGAAGGATCTTGCGGTCTGGGTATTTCTCCAGCAGTTCATCCTTTGCGATATTGGCTGAGTTAAAGGTCCCGGAGATGCCGGAAGACAGACTGATGTGCAAGACATCCATCCCTTCTTTTAAAAACGGTTCAAAGAATTCTATGTACTCTTCTACGTTCACCTGGGCGGTATTAGCAAGGGCGCCGTCCTGTATTTTTTTATAGAACTCATCAAATGGAATGCTCTGGCCCAGATCATCCATATATTCCTTCCCGTCCAGTGTTACATGAAAACATACATAAGGAATGTTCCGGTGTTGAAAATACTCTTTTTTCATATCTGCTGTCGAACAGCAGCTCAATATAAATCGTCCCATAGGAATCCCTTTTCTCTTTCTTTAAGTCAAGTTATCTGTTGCTCTCTATTATATAAGAAATTCCAGGAATTATCAAATGACCCCCGGCGAAAGGGGGGCCAGAGGGCTTGTTAATAAAATATGAATAAATATTACGAAATTATTACAAAACTCTTTACAATATTATTACGCCGTGCTATAATTCATAAATGTAAACGAAATGTAATAATTACGTAATAAATTGAAAGAGATTCAGTGAGGGAATAATGAGAGCAATCGCAAAGAAAACAGCAATTTTTGCAGTTGCATGTTTAATGATAACAGGTACGGCAGCAGCATCGCTTCCGGAACAAGAAGTGAAGGCGGCCTCGGGATATACCGGATATATTAAAGGTGCAACTACAAGCTTAAAACGGAGCAAATCAAACAAGTCAAAGACTTTAGCCAGGATTAAAAAAGGAAAAAAGGTCACCGTATATTATACAAGCGGCAGCTGGAGAAAGATCACTTATAAAGGAAAGACTGGTTTTGTTCCAAAGAAGCGTGTGAAGATTAGCACCAAAGCGCCGAAACTGCGAGGCAGCAAAAAGGCAAAGGGAAAGACAGTAGCAACTTTTGCCCAGAGGTTCGTAGGGAATCCTTACCGCTGGGGAGGAACAAATTTAAATACAGGAGCTGACTGTTCTGGCTTTACAAGAGCCGTTTACCGTTCCTTCGGATACAGCATTCCAAGGACTTCCTCATCCCAGAGAAAGGCGGGGAAAAAGGTATCCTACAAGAAAAAACAGCCAGGAGATCTGATCTGTTACAGCGGGCATGTGGCCATCTACATCGGAGGTGGAAAAATTGTGCATGCAAGTTCCAGAAAAACAGGAATCAAGATCTCACCAAAAGCGAATTACAGGAAAGTCGTATCCGTACGACGGATTGTAAGATAAATACCGGCAGATTTATATCATACCGGCTATAGAGAAAAAGCCCATGGAATCATTACCCCCTATCCTAAACTTACGATTCCAGGGCTTTTTTTCCATGTTCATATAGGTCTAGACATAGTAAAATAGGGAATCAGGAGTGTTATTTTTAAAAATTATACTAATTGTACTGATCTAAGTGCAAAAACTGATTTTATGAGATATATACAAAACCGGTGAAGGATATTATGATTAATACATAAGCAAGATGCTTGCTTAACTTCATCGGTTTTATTCATTGAAGGAGGCCTACGAGATGAATAATTTACAGGAAAAAGTAATACGTAGAATGATTGATACGTATGGATTTTTCACCACTGATGAACTTTCCGAAATGACAGGAGTTTCTGTCAGCAGCATCAAACACTCTTTAAGCGACATCAGCAGGGAAATAGAAAAGTATGAAGCGAAACTATTGACTGCACCGCGCAAAGGACTGTGTTTGGTCGCCACGGAAGAACAAAGAGAGATGATCCTGGATGACCTCAACGAATATGCCAACAAAGATCCGGAATCGTTTTACTACCGCAAGAATTACATATTAGATACATTATTTTTCTATCCGGCAAAATACACGATTCAGCTTTTTTCAGAAGAGCTGTGTGTCAGCAGGAACATTATCCAGAAAGATCTGAAGAACATAGAAAATTACCTGAGTGAGTTCAACTTAAAACTTACAAAGGTCAGAAACCAGGGGATTCAGATCAAGGGCGATGAGTTTGATCTAAGACAGGCAATTGTTGATTCCGTAAATAAGAAATACTGGAAACATGCCTATATTGAAAAACTGCCTCAGGATCTGGACTACCGTATCAGCAAACGAGCCTACACCTTTTTTACCGACCATTATTCAGAAGAAAATATTATGAAGGTGCAGGACAGTCTCCAGAAGGCGGAAGAGTTTTTAAATCTAGTTTTTGTAGATATCTCTTTTTGCCGGCTGACGGAATATTTATTATTGACAATCAACCGCATCGGGGAAGGGAAAATCCTCCAAAACGCGGGCAGCCGAAAGATGACCAAGTTAGATACTTCGTTTCTCGATGCGGCGCGATTGATATTAGATGAAATTGTTCCCCAGAACGGAGATATGGCATTTGAGCACCAGTTTCTGGCGGCCAAGCTGATGGTCGCAAAAACATGTGGACATGGAAAAAGACCCAGAGATCGTAAGTTTGAAGAGATTACTCTGGATTACCTTTCCATTGTGTTGGCTGTGATGAAGAAGGAAAACGTATTAAAAGATGAGATTCTAATCAGTGACATCAGTTCATTTTTGGAAAAGATCACGATCAAACGGGATTATAAGTTGGTGGAATGGGATGACCTGCACAGGGACGTGCAGCATCAGCTGCAGGATGTATATGCAGCATGTATGACCTATATTTTTGACATTGAAGGAAAACTTTCTGTGATACTGACCCAAGACGAGATTGCATGGATCGCACTGTTGATCCACAATGCCATGATGGACAGCAGAGAGGGACATCAGGCGGTGCTGCTTACTGCCACAGACGCCCACACTGCAAGGTATCAGAAAGTAAAGATTGAAAACGCAGTTGAGGGGCTTGAGATTACAGACAGTATTCATATACGGGACTTTCACCCGGAAACAGTGAAAGACAAATTATTGATTTCTACGGTTCCATTAAAGGAACCGAGGGAAAATACAATCGAAGTGACAAAGCATATCGACCAGGCGGACATGAACAAAATTGCCTTAAGTCTTGATGAATTGGATCATGACCAGAAAATGACGCATGCGTTGGAGACAACAAAGAAAACCTTCAGGGAATCTTTGATTATGACCGATGTAAACGTTATGGAAAAGCAGGAAGTGATCCAGCTTGCAAGTGACCTTTTATACGAACAGGGCTTCATAGAAAAGGGATTCAGCCAAGAGGTGTGGAAAAGGGAATTAAAAAGACCGTCCACTGTAGGGAGGGGCATCGTGATGCCGCATATTTACAAAGACTATGTAAAAACAAGCGGAGTTGCGGTCATAAGGCTTAAGTATCCGATCTCATGGACACCTAATGAAAAGGTACGGCTGCTGTTTCTGATCGCCATCGATTTTGAAACTTCGGAAGAGATTCTAAGGTTTTTCCAGTATTTTTATGGGATGATCGGTAATAAGGAGTTGATCGGACATCTGCTGGATGCGGAAGGACCTAAAGAGTTTTATGATATTTTAATGAGTGAAGCAGGGTAACAATGGCCGAAAGGCATCTAATTAAAAGGAGGAAGCACTATGTTAGTAAACATGAAAGAAATTTTAGAGATCGCAGAGAAGGAGCAGTATGCAATTCCATGTATCAACACTCCGAACGTGGAGACCATCCGTGCAGTCATTGGGGCAGCGGAAGAATTAAACACACCGATCATCATTGACCACGCTCAGGTACATGATCCGCTCATTCCGATCGAGAGAATCGGGCCGGAAATGTTAAAATACGCAAAAGCAGCATCTGTTCCGGTTTGTGTTCACTTAGACCACGGCAGCGACTATGATTTCGTATTAAGAGCATTAAAAGTCGGATTCCCATCAATCATGTATGACTGCAGCGCTCTTCCTTACGAGGAAAACTTAAAGAGAGTAAAAGAGTTTGTAAAAATTGCTCACCCTGCTGGAATCACAGTGGAAGCAGAACTGGGAGTTATGGCCTCAACAGCAGAGGATACTCACGGAGAGGACGCAGAGACTCGTGTTCTGACCAATGAAGATATCAAAGAATTCTTTACTGAGCCGGAAGAAGCAAAAGCGTTTGCAGAAGAGACAGGATGTGACGCATTGGCAGTGTGCTTCGGAACCATGCACGGAATCTATGCAGAGCCGCCGGTATTGGATATTGACAGAGTAAGAGAACTCCGCGCAGCGATTCCAGACACATGTCGTGTGGTAATGCATGGAGCTTCAGGAGTAGAATTCTCTCAGGTTCAGGAAGCAATCACTGCAGGATGCTCTAAAGTTAACTACTACTCTTACATGGCAAAGGCCGCTACAAAATTCGTAGCTGACCGTGTTGCAGAGACAGACGGAAAGATTGCGTACCATGAATTACAGGAAGAAGCTTTTGAATTCATGAAAGGATATGCAAAGGACGTAATCAAAGCGTTTAAGAACGGAAAATAGGATTCCGTAAAAGGGAGGGAATACATTTCATGAACAGTGTGGACTTATCCGAAGTGCTGCTCGATGAAATGGTAATCCTTGACCGGGAACCGTTTAAAGACAAAGATGACATGTTTGATGTAATGACCAGGCAGTTTGAAACGGCAGGGCTCGTTTCAGACGCCGGGGCATTCAAAAAAGCTTTGGAATTTCGGGAGACCTTGGGGCCGACCTATATGGGCAACATGATTGCCATTCCTCATGGAAAATGTAAGGAAGTTTTAAAGCCCGGAATCGGATTCTGCAGATGTGCAGAGCCATTCATTTATGAGTCTGGCGGGGAGTCAGGCGAGGTAAAATACATCTTTGTACTGGCGATTTCTGAAAATCAAGAGAATGATTACCATTTGAGAGTGTTGGCAACTTTGGCAGGATTTCTGGCTCACGACGAGTTTTTGGCATTATTAGAAAAGGCTGAAAGTTATGATGATTTGATCCAGGGGATCAAGGAGCTCTAGAAAAGGAGGGACGTATCATGAAAGTTGTTGCAGTAACATCATGTGCGACAGGAATTGCGCACACCTATATGGCAGCAGAAGCGATACAGAAGATCTGCAAGCAAAAAGGTTACAAGTGCAAGGTTGAAAAACAGGGAGCACTTGGAATCGAAGACAAGCTGAGGGACAGGGATATCAAAGAAGCAGACCTGATTGTATTTGCAAACGATGTCGGAATTACAAAAGCAGAACGTTTTACACCTTACAAAGACAAGATTTTTCAGACTAAACCACATGCAGTGATCAAAGACCCAAGTATTATTTTTAGTGAAGTAGAAGAGTAGTAAAAGAGAGAATAAAAATATGAAGGGATGGATGAAAAATGAGAGACGTAGTAGATGATATTAAGGAAGCGTTTTTAACCGGTGTTTCATATATGCTGCCGTTTGTAGTAGCAGGAGGTATTTTAGTAGCTTTAGGGTTCTTGCTGGGAGGATATGATATTCCGAATACAGTGGAGCCGGGAAGAAATTTTGCCTCAACTATCTTCTGGATCGGTAAAATTGGTCTGGGAACATTCATGGTACCAATCTTAGGTGCATATGTAGCATTCTCAATTGCCGACAAACCGGGAATCTGTGTTGGTATGTTTGGAGGCTGGCTGGCAACTGACCCTTGGGGCATGGGATATTCTTCAGGATTTATCGGAGCGCTGATCGCAGGTATCATCGCAGGTTATCTTGTAAATGCGTTAAAGAAGATTCCGCTTCCGAACGCTGTGAGATCACTGCTTCCAACCTTGATCATTCCCGTAATCGGATGTGCAGGTATCTGTTTATTGATGCACTATGTAATCGGAGGACCTTTAGGAGCTTTAACATCAGCATTGACAACAATGTTGAATAACCTGGGAACAGGAAACCTGGTACTCTTAGGTATTGTTCAGGGATGTATGCTGGCATTTGACATGGGTGGTCCGTGTAACAAAGTTGCTTACGCATTTGCCCTGGCATGTATGGAAACAGGAAACTACGCACCGATGGCTGCAAACTTTGTAGCTTGCTGTGCACCACCTCTTGCAATGGCATTTGCTATGTTAGTTGCACCTAAGAAATTCACAAAGGAAGACAGAACAGGAATCGCAGGATGTTTTGCAGGGGCATTATGTATGATCACAGAGTTTGCGATCCCATATGCTGCAAAGAACTTAAAATACATTCCTTGTTTCATGGTTGGTTCTGCAGTTGGATCTGTGATGTCTTACTTATGGGGTATTACAATTCGTGCACCTCATGGTGGAGTATTCGTAGTATTTGCAATGAATAAAGTAATTCCATTCTTTATCTGCTTAATTGTGGCAGGAGCTGTTTCAGCTGCACTGATCGTACTTGTTTCAAAGACAAAAACAGAAGAAGAATTGGCAGCAGAATAAAAAATAAAACAAAATAGGAGAAATAAAATGGCAAAGTTATTTGATATCATGGGACATTTCCCATTTGATCCGGACAAAAAGAAACCGATGCTGATCCGCAAACAGGATTATTCTACAGCGTTATATCCGCCGGATAATGCGTTTACATCTGACAATACTTTTACAATGATCACAACCGATACCTTCATGTTAGGTATTTATGAGTTAGGACCGGGCGGAGTATTTGCACCACTTGACATCCATCCTGGAGATGAGTCTTACTACATCTTGAACGGACCGGTTGTTCAGAGAAGCGGAAACGGACAGTTTGCTTACTTAGAGACCGGAGAGGGTCTGTTCATGCCGGAAGGCGCTTGGCACTGCTGCCATAACTTCTCTGACCAGAAGGCAAGGATCCTTTACTTCATCACTCCAAAAGCATGGAGCGAGTCTATTCCGCCGGCAGTGATTCCGACAGAAGAAGAAACAAAATTCTACAAAGGACCGAACAATGACAATCTTCCGGACATGAGAGACAAGATCCAGGATATCTCCCGTCAGGGATGCACCGACGACATCGGATGCTGGCCGGTAGATCCTACGGAAGCAAGAAAGACAGGAGCTGTTTACGCAGTGCGTGACTTTGAGAAATTAAACAACGTACACGGAACAACTCATCCGATGCTGATGAGATTCATCACAAGCAACGATTACGGACACTTTGGCGAGATGATCCTTCCGGCAGGAGGATATGGACCGAGATGTTCAGATCCTGATACCCATGCAGGTGACGGAGCACTCTACTGTGTTGACGGACCAGTTACTGTAAACCTTGTGGATGCACAGGAAAGCTTTGTTATGGAACCGGAAGATACATTCTTCCTTCCAGCAGGAACTAAATATCAGTTAGTAAACTTTGAAGCGAAACCTGTAAAGGTTGTCTTCGCAGTAACAGAGTTATAATTACATTTTTACCAGTACTGAGATTGTTTTTCTCCATTGCCCTAAGGAAGCCTTTTTCGGGCCGCCTGGAGATCATGGGGAAAAACGATCAAAGTCCGGCTGAATTCCCCGGCCGGTTGTTGTATAATGAAAAGAACAACACATGGTGATCTGCCTTGAAAAGATTCTTTGCGGCATGCCGTGAAGAATCTTTTTGGCAAGAAAGGGGATAAACGATGAGACGATACAAAGGCATTATATTTGACTTGGACGGGACACTGCTTGATACGATTCAGGATCTGACAGACAGCGTCAATGAGGTGATGGAGGAAATGGGATATCCTTTGCACAGCCCGGAGGACTACAAGAAGAAAGTAGGCAACGGGTTTCGGAAGCTTGTGGAGAGAAGTCTTCCCGAAGATGCCAGGGATGAAAAGACCGTTGACAGAGCGGTTTCTGCCTTTGTAGAAGCCTACGACCGCAGGTATATGGACAAAACTGCTCCCTATGAGGGGATTTTAGATCTGCTGGCAGTACTTTGTGAAAAAGGTATTGCCGTGGGAGTAAATTCTAACAAGAGATCGGACTATACCAATGCATTGATTCAAAAGTTTTTTGCGCATATCCCGTTTGTGGATGTGTACGGAGAGAGAGAGGGAATACCGAAGAAGCCGGATCCGACAGGGGCACTAGAACTTCTAAAACTTATGGGGCTTAAAAAGGATGAAGTGCTTTATATCGGGGATTCCGACACAGATATGCTGACAGGAAAGAACGCAGGCCTGGACACGGTCGGCGTTTCCTGGGGGTTCAGAGGAAGAAAAGAGCTGGAAGCATACGGCGGAACTTATGTGGTGGACAGACCGGATGAGATACCCGGGCTGTTAGAAAGGAGCGAGCAATGAAAATATCTTTAGGATGTGACGAAGCAGCATATGACTTAAAAGAGGCGATCAAAAAGCATTTGGAGGATGCGGGACACGAAGTGGTAGACAACGGCGTGGGGCCTGGTGAAGTGGAACTTTACCCGGATGTGGCTGTGCGTACCTGTGAAAAAGTGACCAGCCAGGAATGTGACAGGGGAATCCTTGTATGCGGAACTGGAATCGGTATGGCGATGACAGCGAACAAGGTTCCTGGAATCCGCGCGGCAGTATGCCATGACCCATTCTCAACAGAGCGTTCTATCTTAAGCAATGACGGAAACGTTATGTGTATGGGAGCAAGAGTCATTGCACCTCAGCTGGCATTATATTTACTGGACATCTGGATGGGACTGACCTTCAAAGACGGACCGTCCACAGAAAAGGTAGAACGGATCACATATTACGAAAAACAGTTCAGCAAATAGGACCAAACACTTTTAAGGAGGGTTTTCTATGGATTTTAAATTTGGAGTGGATACATTTATCTGGGCAGAAGCTTATGGGGAGGAACATCTTTGGATCATCCCAAAGGCAAAAGAACTGGGATTTGAAGTCATTGACTTTGCGATCT
>OAWB01000677.1_pt1 | contig 16982 bp, 14 predicted proteins | sample 1550621 | NCBI WGS metagenome assembly OAWB01 (sample SAMEA2580107, study PRJEB22360) | human gut metagenome | biome: human gut; feature: human-associated habitat; material: faeces | place: Denmark | collected 2008/2010
TGACTGCGCCGTTGCAAAGATTCCCGCCGATGGTCCCCATGTTGCGGATCTGGGGGCCTCCGGCCTGATCGACAGCCTCCCCGAGCACGGGGACATGTTTTTTGATGACCGGGTCCTCTGTCAGCTGGCGGAAGGTAGATGCCGCCCCGATGGAGATGGTCCCGTCCGAATCTAAGGTGATTCCGTGCAGTTCTTTGATGTCCCTGATGCTCACAAGGCTGCATCCGGAAAGCTTTCCTTCCCGGATACGGATCAGTACATCACTGCCGCCGCAGACGGGGACTGCATTCGGATGTTCCTGTAAAAGTCTTACGGCATCGGATATAGATTCTGCTTCATAATAGCTGGTGAAATCATACATATTTTGCCCCTCCTTATACCAGTCCGGCTTTTCTTAGTTCTTGAAATACCCTCTGCGGAGAGAGGGGGATCTCGTTGACAGCGACTCCTGTGGCGTTGAGAAATGCATTTCTTATGGCCGGAGCAGGGGGAATGGCAGGAGGCTCCCCGAGAGCTTTGTTTCCAAACGGACCGGTGGGGTCCTCAAGCTCCACAAAATCCAGATGAAGGTCAGGGGCATCCATGGCAGTGGGAAGCTTGTAATCCAGCAGGGTCCCGTTTAATACCCGCCCAGTTTGTTCATCCAGCAGCATCTGCTCGCTGAGGCCATAACCAATCCCCATGGACATACCGCCGTGGACCTGCATGGAGGCAAGCTGGGGATTGATGATCTTACCGCTGTCGTGGACGTTGATAATATCAAGGATTCTGATTTTTGAAAGTTTCAAGTCCACCTCAATCTCGGCGAAACAGGCACCGAACGCGATGGTATTCTTTTTGATCTGCCGGGAGATGTCGGAGGTGATGGCAGAAGAGGAGGAGCGGCTGTAGTAGCTCTCCAAAGCCAGTTCCTCCAGGGACAGTACCGATTCTTTGCCGCACCAGATCTGTTTTTCTGACAATTTCAGTTCCCGGTCTTTATATTCCTCAGAGATCAAAGTCCTGGCATATGAAAGAATCTTTTCTCTCAGAAGTTCGGCACATTCCTTTACGGCGGTTCCGCTGATGTATGTCTGTCTGGAAGCGTAGGCGCCTGTATCAAACGGAGTGATGTCCGTATCCTGGAAGGACTGGATGTGAACGTCCTCCGGGCAAAGGCCAAGGACATCCGCCGCCATCTGTGTAAAGACTGTGTCTGAACCCTGCCCGATCTCTGCCGCACCGGTCTGGAGCTGGACACTGCCGTCCTGGTTTAAGATCAGCCTGGCGCCAGAAATCTCCAGAGAAATGGGCCATACGCCTGTTTTATAGCTGAACAGGGCCATACCCACTCCGCGCCTTTTATCGCCGGTCTGGTTCTTATATAAATCACGTTTTTCTTCCCAGTGTATGTAATCAGCACCACGCCTCATACATTCCCTGATGCCGTTGGTATTTGCCGCAATGGGAGTCAAAACAGGATCTTCAAAGTATCCGTCATATAGGTTGAGTTCCCGAAACTTCAAAGGATCCATGGAAAGCTTGTGTGCCATATCATCCATCAGGCATTCTGACACAAAACAAAACTGGGGAATACCGTAGCCGCGCATGGCTCCGCCTACGGGTGTGTTGGTGTAGACCGTATAAGCATCGGCGCGGATATTTTTAACGTCATACATATGGCGCCATGCGGTGGCGCCGTTTGCCGCGATGGCATGGCCGTGGGAGGCATAGGCCCCCTGATTGGAATAGGCCTTCATATCCTTGGCTAGGATCTTTCCCTCTTTGGATACACCTGCTGTCAGATCGTACTCAATGGAATGCCGGGTCCTTGTGTTGGCGAAGGTCTCTTCCCTGGAAAGGTCAAGCTTCACCGGGCGGCCGCCCACCAATGTCGTCAGGAATGCATTGAGCGGTTCGTACAGGACATCCTGTTTGTTGCCAAAACCTCCCCCGATATATGGCTTTATGACACGGACCTTTCCCCATGGGATTCCAAGGGCCTGCCCGATGACTCTTTTTACGATATGCGGGATCTGCGTGGAACTGACCACCACGATCCTGTCTTTTTCCATATAGGCGTAGGAGATAGGAGCTTCAATATGGCAGTGCTGGACCATAGGTGTGCAGAAGGATTCCTTCAGGACGATGTCCGATGCCAGAAGAGCTTCCTCCACATGGCCGATCTCGTAGCCGCTTTTTGCCAGGATATTGTCCGGGTTTTCTGCATGGACCGGAGGAGAGCTGCCCTTCATGGCATCTCTGGGATGCAGAACAGGCGGATACTCCTCATATTCTGCCTTGATCAGCTTCAGGGCTCTTGAGGCCGTGACTTCATCCTCTGCTACAACGGTGACAATATCATCGCCGTAGTAACGGATCCTTCCGGTCAGCAGATGGCGGTCTGCCACATCCTGATGGGACTGCTCCACAGACCATGGATGGCCCGGCGTGGGATATGTATGTGTTGGAACTTCATGAAATGTGACGACTTTCACAACACCGTCCAAAGCCTCGGCCTCGGAAGTGTCAATGGAAGTGACGATGCCGTTGGCGATGGGAGCATGCAGCACCTTGGCAAAAAGACAGCGGTTTAAAATTAAATCATCTGTATATTTGGCTCTCCCGGTAACCTTTTCATAAGCATCCACTCTTTTTATACTCTGACCAACTGTTTTCATAGGCAATTCTCCCTTTGGATCTCATACATCTGAGCATACTACTAAATCATTCTATGTCCTTCTACGGCCTTACTTGTTATATAGTTTGAACAAAAAGTAAACGTCTGTTTAAATATATCTATGGAAAAAAGTGGGCATGCCCACTTTCAAAGTCTGTTTCATATGATAAAAAAGAAATTAGGGACAAACAGTGTGTTGCCCCGGGTGTCCTTTAAAATTGTATCAAAAATAATACAATGTGTCAACGAACAGCAAAGAAGAAGAGGAGGGTCCTCCATGGCTTATTTTGTGTAAGCCTATTGGCCGGAACCTCCCGTTGTCTGTCTGTATTGTTATTTATGAAAGATATATATAGTGGCGGATTCAGCATAAAAGACTTTGTTTTTTATCATTCCTTTAAGTTCTATGGTGCGGCCTTTTTTTACGTCATGGATACTTCCTTTTCGGTATTTCGTTTTTGTTCCCATGTCATAGGCATCACACACAGTGACCTTCAGATCTTTCCTGTATTTTACTGTGATATGGATGTCCGTACTTTCCGAGATGTCACCTCCTGTTTTTTTGTCTTTATAGGTATTGATCTTGGTGATGGTAAAACTTCCGGATTGAATATCTACGACTGTTCCATTCAGCTTTTTCTTTTTAGCAGAGGATTCAGAGGTCATGATATCCTCGTCGTTTCCCGGAGGATCGGATAGGACCACGATATCCGCGTGATTCTTCTTTTTTGAAAACCAGACAGACACCTTGGAATTCTTTTTGACGGACTTAAGCTGGGACAGACTGCAGCGTTTATACACCGTGTTTATCTGATGAAGACTGGCTTTGTCGTTTTCATAACTTAAAAAGAAGACCTTCGTGTCAGAAGTGACGGATATGGAAGAGGGATCCCCATACGTTTCGTCTATGTCACTGGTGCAGTGGATTGCCTCAGCACTTCCGGAAACAAAGTAACCGTTATAGTCTGGATTTCTTTTTGGAATGTCCTCCCCGCCTATGGTTTCCGATTTGTAGTGCACAAGGCCCAGCCTGTTTCCGAATTCTATATAAGCGATGGAACTGGCAGCAGCAAATGAAATGCACCCAAGGATCAGGCTGGTGACATAGATGCGGCGCTGGTCTTTTCTGCATAAGGCAGTTAGTAGCTTAAAACATAGGATCCCTGTGCATGCTCCCAGCACATTTAAAATGAGATCATCAATATCTGCGGATCCTAGATAAAAAACATATTGGCTGGTCTCGAAAAAAAGGCTCAAAAGAGCTGAGAGAAGTATAATTTTAAGTTTGGAGCCTTTGGATCCTCTCAGAAGGGCAAGAAGGTAACCAAACGGGAGGAATACCAGGCTGTTCCCCAAAAGATTTGAAAGGCTCCATAAGAAATTTCCCTGTCCTGCAATACGCGAGAAGCTTACAAAGGTCTGGAAAGGTATTAAATTTAGTGAGCGGAATCCCTTTTTCTCTCCGGTCAGAAACATTGGGAGAGAAGAGAGTTCCGTATCTTTTAGAAGTACGATTTTGATAAGGATCAGCAGATAAAAAATAAACACTGCCCAGAAAAACCGTTTAAAATATTTGTTTGAATTTTCTTTCTTCATAGTGATCTCCTTTTAAATGTGGGGAGATCAGGCAATACAGGATCATTCCGTCTGGCTTATTTCAAGATGCTGGACGAATTTCCCGTTGTTTGTATAGGAGTTTAAAATGATGTTCGGATACTTTTCCAATATTTTATGAACGATCATCAGCCCGTTGCCTCGTCCCAGGCCTTTGTCCGAGATACCAGGCACCACATCCTTTTCTTTCCGGATAGAGTTTGAGATGACAGTTTCATAAGTGTCTCTATTTGAAACAAACCGGATATCGATCCGTTTTTCCGCAGTAAACTCAGCTTCTTCCATGGCGTTGTCGAGAAAGATCCCCAGAATGCGGATGAAATCCAGGAAATCAATATGATCAGTGATCAGGCTTTCTTTGAAAGCGCCGTCAAAGGACAGATGGATGTCCAAGTGTTCCCGAAAGCCGGAAGAAATTTTATAATATAGAAAAGCTCTCAGCTGCTCATCGTCTGCCTGTTGCAGCTGGGCGTATAAATCGTTTTTCTTTAATTCACTCTGAAAGTACGGGTTGACCGTTTGCTTAAAATACTCTTTTAATGGTTCATCATGGCTGTTCTCGATTAGATGGCTCAGAGTAAATAAAATATTTTTCATATCGTGTTTTAAGTTCCGGATCTCGTTCAGATTCTTCTCCAGGTCATTGCTGTAGAGAAGCAGATTTTCTTCATTCCTCCGTTTTGCGTCAATGGTAAAACGGTACTTGGAAAACATCAAAAGAGTGACCAGAATGATGATCTGGATTAATAGCACACAAATTGTTATAACATTAATACATGAATTGACCTGGTTATAAAAACTGGAGTAACTATCCATATAATAATGTACTAGCAGCATAAAAAGCTGATACTGAAAGATCAGTCCGAATCCAAACAACAGAATTGTGCAGATGATAAAATTACGGGCGATCTTTGGATAGGATTTTTCCAGTATGGACACCTTTAAAAGATATTTGCCGAACAGCCTGCGGATCAAAAAGACAAACAGAGCGTCAACCAGAATCACAGCCGCCGATAGCAGCACAAAAATCCCGATTTTGATCAAATACTCAGCCTGCTGCCCGTTTGCATAGTCGAAATAAAAACTCATGAATGAATTATAAATTGCCCGGAGGAACAGCCGGTTGACCACATATAGAATAAAAGTGATCCATGAAAAAAATACTTTGCCATTCTGAAGTTCTCTTCTGTAGTAGCTGATGCCGAAGATCAGAAAGAAAATAAGGAAATCTGAAAATGCCTCAATATAAGAGGGTTTCGACACAACCAGCAAGATGGCAGAAAACAGCAGTAAATAATCAGGAAGCCGTAATCGGAGCAGATTTAAAATGGCGATGGATAAAATGGAAACAAGGCTCATCACAAAGTACTGCATAAAGGTGGTGCCTGTCATGTAAATAATCCGCCAAAACAATATATACCAGATCAGCCCGAGAGCGGCGGGATACAGGACCCACATGATTTTTCTAGTCTTTGTTTCCATAGATGACTCCTTTTATCTCGTTCCTCTGCCGGAAAGAACAGGGAGCGGTGTCCCCGTTGATAAACTTGATCATTCCGTCCGAGAGACCGATCATATGGCATTTTTGCACGATGACGGAACGATGGCTCTTCATGAATCCGTCACCCAGACATTCTAAAGCGTGATCGATGGTCTCCCGCACGGTGATGGAAGAACCGTTGACTGTGTGATAGCATATGCAGTGGGATTTTGTCTTGACTGCTTCCACATACAGGATATCAGCTTTGGGAAGTGAGACTTCTTCATCAGTGCCGATCTTCAAAGTAATAGAGTCCGCATCTGCCTCTGGATCGCCGGACGGTAAACTTTTTTTTGCCAGATAGATATACTGGTAGCAACATTGGTTCATTTTTGTGATGTCTGTGGTTTTTTCAATAAAGCCAAAAGGCTCGACCCCGGATTTTAGAACGTTTAGTGCCAGTTCATAATGGTTGGTGACAAATACAATCTTTGACCCTGGAAAATTCTTTTTAATCTGTTTTGCGATGTCAATCCCGTTAAATTCATTGCTCCCGAAATCCAGATCTAAAAAGAATAGATAGTCGCCGGGATTCTTTTTTAAATAGAGAAACAATTCCTGATAGCCGGAGGCAACACATGCCACGCGGCCCTCGGAGATAGATTCTGATAAAATATGTTCCACCTGTTCTTTGATGATCTTTAAGATAAAAGGGTCATCGTCACAGAGAATGATTTCTAACATAAAACTCCTTTCTGTCTGCCTGATCTCTATTGACTCCTATACAAGAACCACTATAAAAGATGAAAGCAGGCATGTCATAAAAATAACCTATAATTACGCAAACGCAACGCGAAGTAATCCGTGTTTGTTACGTTCAGGACAAAAAACATGCGGCCAGGATATTTGATAAAATAAAACCTGTCATCGATATAACGATTATATCATAAGTAGAAGGTATACCCAAACCTATGTGGGTATTTATGGAAATAAATACAATATAATCAACATTGCCCGTAGACTTTGCATGCATTCTATGCTAATATATTGCTATATTAACAAATGAAATTATACTGTGTTATACAATTAAAACAACGAAAGGATTAAGTCCAACTAGCCGTTGGGAACTGAACCCTGTATTTATATAGTAGGAGGTGACATAATGAACGATTTTGAGAACACTATGTTGGAAATGATGTCTGAATTATCTGTAAATATGGTAAGTATGGGTGCGGATATAAGTACTCTGAAAGAAGATCTGACAGCTGTAAAGGAAGAAGTCACATCTGTGAAAGAAGATCTAACAGCTGTAAAGGAAGAAGTCACGTCTGTGAGAGAAGATCTAACATCAGTGAAGGAAGAAGTCACGTCTGTGAGAGAAGATCTAACATCAGTGAAGGAAGAAGTCACGTCTGTGAGAGAAGATCTAACATCAGTGAAGGAAGAAGTCACGTCTATAAAGAAAGATGTAACTTCCCTAAAGAAAGATGTACGGGAACTAAAAGACAGTGTTACTAAATTAGAAATTACACAGGAAAATGAAATACTGCCGCGTTTAAAAGAGATCGAGTCCTGTTATTTAGATACATACAAACGTTATCAAGAAGGCAATGACGATATTGAATCTCTTAAAGTAGATGTAACAACAATTAAGAACTATTTGGCAAAGGCAAATTAATTTTTAACTGCATATATAAAACCCGTGTAATGTTGATTTTAACAGGCTCACACGGGTTGTTTTTATCTTTTACAATTGGAAGGGAAGGAAGTAAGGAACATGACAAAGATAGATATTATTTCAGGTTTTTTAGGAGCGGGTAAGACAACGCTGATCAAAAAGCTTTTAAAAGAGGCTTTGGGACAGGAGAAGATCGTTCTAATAGAGAATGAATTTGGGGAGATTGGCATTGACAGCGGTTTCTTAAAAGAGGCAGGAATCCAGGTGACAGAAATGAATTCCGGGTGTATCTGTTGTTCCCTGGTAGGGGACTTTGGCACTGCTCTAAAAGAAGTTGTATCCAAATACGCCCCGGACCGTATCATCATTGAGCCTTCCGGTGTCGGGAAATTATCTGACGTGATCAAGGCAGTACAGAAGGAGGCTGAGAATTGTAGTCTTTCTCTGAACAGTTTTGTCACCGTGGCAGATGCAAAAAAGTGTCAGATGTATATGAAGAATTTCGGGGAATTCTACAATAACCAGATAGAATATGCGGGTACAATCATTTTAAGCAGAACAGGGCAGCTGCAGGAGGAGAAACTTCAAAAGGCAGTAGAACTGATCAGGGAGCACAACCAGAAGGCGGCAGTGATCACCACTCCGTGGGAGGAACTTGACGGAGAAAAAATCCTTTCTGTGATGGAGGAAGGGAACCAGCTTTCAAGGGAGCTTTTTGACAAGGAAGAGATCTGTCCGGGGTGCGGACACCACCATGAGCACGGGGAGGATCATCATCATGAACATGAGCACCACCATCACCATGAACATGAACATGGGGACCACCATCATCACCATGCGGACGAAGTGTTTACAAGCTGGGGGATAGAGACACTGAAGAAGTTTGAGGAAGAATCATTGGAGAATATCCTGAAACAGTTGTCAGAGAAAGATTCCTTCGGTACGATCCTGCGGGCAAAGGGGATCGTGGAGAGTGGAAATAAGACCTGGATTCACTTTGACCTGGTGCCCGGAGAATATGAGATTCGCCGGGGAGACGCAGATTACACCGGAAGGATCTGTGTCATAGGTGCTAAGCTTGATACAGAAAAGATCCAAAAACTTTTCGGGCTGTCATAAGGAGGTGTATAACATGGAAATGCCGGTATACCTTATCTGGGGATTTCTGGAGAGCGGCAAAACCTCTTTTATCAAAGACACTTTGGGCCAGGAGTATTTTGCGGACGGTGAGCGGACAATGATCCTTTCATTTGAAGAAGGGGAAGAAGAATATGAAAAAGATTTTCTGGAGGAAAGTAATTCCTTTGTTATACAGGTGGATGATATGAATGATTTCTCACCGGCCTTTGTGGAAAACTGTGAGAAGAACTATCATCCGGACCGTATCATGATCGAATATAACGGAATGTACCAGATCGAGGATGTGATGGATGTAATTGATGAGACGAATATGGAGCTGTACCAGATCATTGTTATGGTGGACGCATCCACTGCGGAGTTGTATTTGAAAAATATGCGCTCTATGATGGTGGAAATGTTTAAGATGGCCGATATGGTCATATTTAACCGCTGTACCGATGAGACTAATGCATCTTCCTACAGAAGGAGTATCAAGGCGGTCAACCGGAGGGCACAGGTGGGCTTTGAGCGGGCGGACGGCAGAGAGTTTGAGATGAATGAGATGCTTCCATATGATCCGGAGGCTGAGATTATCAAGGTGGAAGAGGAGGATTTTGGGATCTGGTATATCGACGTCCTAGAGCGGCCCAACGTGTATCTGGGGAAAGTCGTGGAACTTTCCAATGTGTTCGTCAGAAGGCCAAACGGAATTCCTGCCGGGCTGATCCTGCCGGGGCGTTCTGCCATGACCTGCTGTGAGGATGATATCACTTTTATCGGTTTCATCTGCAAAATGCAGCATGCAAAGTCTTCCTCTATTAAAAAGGTCAAGGACGGCACATGGGCTGTTCTCACTGCAAAGATTTGCATGGAAAACCATAAGGCCTATGGTGGTGAGCGGGGGCCGGTGCTCCAGGCGCTGCGTATTGAACAGGGAACACAGCCAAAAGAGAGGCTGATCTATTTTTAGCAGCATATGGTAAGAAACGGAGACAAACGTCGGTTATTTGGCCCAAACGTTTGTCTCTGTTTTTTTCTGGGCAAGATCGCAGCCAACACAAGGTTTTTTCACCACAGATTCTCTGATCTTTTTTATACTGAAAGTGTTAAGAAAAGCTTACAGGATAAAAACAGGAGGAACTAGAATGAAAAGAAAAAGTGTGTGGCTGCTGGTCATCATCTTTACCGCCGTATTGTGGGCAAAAGGAGGAGATTGGTTTCAAGAGGATATACAGATCCAAGGTGATACTCCGAGGCAGGTATCAAATCTCAAGCAGATTTCAGAACAAAATATATACAGTGAATTTGTCGTGCTCGCAGAACGCGGGACCGGAAGGGTCCTGATGAATAAACGGGGAGAAAAAAAGATTTATCCTGCGTCGTTGACAAAGATCATGACGGTCCTGGTAGCTGTAGAATCAATTTCAGATGACAGCAGGGAAATCATTATGACGGATGATGTTTTTCACACGTTGACCGAACAGCACGCTTCTGTGGCGGGTTTTCTGCCTGGAGAGAGAGTAAAAATTAGGGACCTCTATTACGGCGCCATGCTGCCGTCAGGAGCAGAATGCTGTATCCGGCTTGCGAAGTATCTGTCTGGAAACGAAGAAAAGTTTACCAGGCTGATGAACCAGAAAGCGGAAGAAATCGGAATGAAACATACGAATTTTGTAAATTCAACAGGCCTGCACGATCCACAGCATGTTACAACAGCCAAAGACCTGGAGGTCCTGCTCCGTTATGCGTTAAAGAATCCAAAATTCAGAAAGGTTTTCCAGACCATGCAGTACCGCACAGGCCCCACTGGAAAGCATCCACAGGGGCTTCTACTTCGCAGTACCCTGACAAAGTATAAAAATCAGCTTAAACCTGAGAACGGCAGTTTCCTCGGCGGGAAGACCGGATATACAAGCGAAGCGGGACTCTGCCTGGCAAGCTGGGTTAAGATACACGGAAAGGAGTATCTTTTGGTGACGGCGGGCGCCAGAGGTGATCATCAAACCAAGCCGTTACATGTACTGGACGCGGAATCTATATATCAAGGATTATAGGAAGTCTAAACAGAAATTCCCCTGCATACACTGTAAAAACAGAGAATGCAGGGGATTTTTATGAAAGAGTACATTGAAGAACGCGCGGTAGAAGTCGGCAATTATATCGTAGATAAAAAAGCTACAGTCAGACAAACTGCCAAGGTGTTCGGAATCTCTAAATCTACCGTACATAAAGATGTGACGGAACGGTTGGAAAAGATCAACCAGTCCCTGGCCAGAAGGGCCAGAGAGGTACTGGATCTCAACAAATCGGAACGCCACATACGGGGCGGAATGGCGACCCGTGGAAAATACGAAAAGATTAAAAAAAATACAAAAGCAATTCAGGGGTGAATTGCTTTTGTATCCTTTTGGGTCAGCGGCCGGCGTTGGCATTTCCCGTCTGGTTATGTAGCAGCTGTTCATTGTATTTCAGAAGAGAGGATATCGGTTTGGACAGTGTCAGATATTGTCTTGTATGGCATCTGAATGAAGATGTCTTCTGAGCGTAAAGCTTCTGGGGAGAAAAGAAATCAGAGCCTTCAAACGGCGTCCTCTTGATAGAAATATCGATCACAATGTCTAAAAACCGATTCTGGTGAAAGATCTTCCTGGTACACTCCTTTTTATAGGTCGGATGAAGCTTATTGATCGTGAACTGGAAATACAGAGAATTCATCGCCGGCTCATCACTTTCCAGCAGAAAGCGATAATCGCCGTTCAGTATCTTTTGCACTTCTTCCTGGGTCAGAGAGAACTTTGTCTTATTGGCCACATGTCCATTGGTCTGGTTTTGAATAAAGAAAAAGTTGGTGTGGTCTTCTTCGTAGATATAATAGCGGATATTGGGTTCCTTCTCAACCCCTTCAAACATCAGAACTCTGACAGGCATGCTGATCATGTACTTTTCAGGGGAGGCAGAGAGCAGATATTCTTCCTGGATCTTTTCGTATTCTGCCTGGCTGATGTTCTTGTTCACTTCTGTATAAGAAAGCTTTTCTACTAATATTTTACCCATAATAACTCCAATGCGCAGTTTTGGTTTTTTGTTTCTTATCAATATACTAGTGACATTATATCAAATCGTGCCTATAAAATCATGACTTATTTCTAAAAAAAGTCTTAAATTTGCGTGGATTTTCATGGTTTCCTATGTTAAGATTACCAAAAAGGAGGAGCTATGGATTTATTTGATTATGCAAGACAGAAAAACAGCAGGAAAGAAGCTCCGCTGGCCGGGAGAATGCGGCCCAAATCCCTTGATGAAGTCGTGGGACAGGAGCATATTATAGGAAAGGACAAGCTGCTTTACCGGGCGATTCAGGCTGACAAGTTAAGCTCGATCATCTTTTACGGGCCTCCGGGTACGGGAAAAACAACACTCGCCAGAGTCATCGCCCAGACAACCCAGGCAAACTTTGTCCAGATGAATGCCACCACTTCTGGCAAGAAAGAGATGCAGGAGGCAGTGAAGGAGGCCAAGGAAGCCCTGGGTATGTTCCAAAAGAAAACGATTCTTTTCATCGACGAGATCCACAGATTCAATAAGGCACAGCAGGATTTTCTTCTGCCCTTTGTGGAGGACGGCACGATCATTCTCATCGGCGCCACCACAGAGAACCCATATTTTGAGGTGAATCAGGCTTTGATCTCCAGGTCCAATGTCTTTGAACTAAAGTCCCTGGAGGCAGAGGATATCAAGAAACTGCTCATAAGAGCGGTGAACGATGACGAAAAAGGCATGGGGATCTATCGGGCCAAGATTACGGACGATGCCCTGGATTTCCTGTCGGATATGGCGGAGGGGGACGCAAGAAGTGCGCTCAATGCCATTGAGCTTGGGATTCTCACCACACAGCCCGGAGAGGACGGGACCATTTTGATCGATATCGACGTGGCCCAGGAATGTATCCAAAAGCGGGTCATGAGGTATGACAAAGGCGGGGACAACCACTACGATATTATTTCTGCCTTTATTAAGAGTATGAGAGGATCGGATCCCGATGCCGCTGTTTATTATCTGGCCCGGATGATCGATGCGGGGGAGAGCGTTACGTTTATCGCCCGCAGAATCATGATCTGTGCCTCTGAGGACGTGGGAAATGCAGATCCCCAGGCACTTCAGGTGGCTGTGGCGGCCTCCCAGGCCGTGGAACGGATCGGTCTTCCGGAAGCCAGGATCATTCTGGCTCAGGCGGTGACTTATGTGGCGGGGGCCCCAAAGAGCAATGCGGCTTATATGGCTGTGGATCAGGCGCTTGACGCTGTGAGGAAGAAAAAGAATGGAATGGTACCGAATCACTTAAGAGATTCCCACTACAAGGGAGCCTCAAAACTGGGCAGGGGCATCGGATACCAGTATGCCCATAATTTTCCTGGCCATTATGTAAAACAGCAGTATCTGCCGGATGAACTTTTGGGAACGGTATTTTATGAACCCACAGATAATGGGTACGAAAAATACATTAAGAAATACCTGGACAGCTTAAAGGAGGAATAAGCCATGGAGAATTTACAGGATGGATATCTGCTTAGAAACGGAATAAAGATTCCGTGTATCGGGTTCGGGACCTGGAAGTCTCCGGACGATGTGGTCTGCGAGAGTGTGAAAGTGGCAATCGAAGCAGGCTACCGTCATATTGACGGTGCGGCGGCCTACGCCAATGAAGCAGGTGTGGGAAAGGGAATCCGGGAGAGCGGGATACCGAGGGAAGAACTGTTCATCACGAGCAAGCTGCCCAACGCAGATCACGGATACGGACCGGCCAAAGAATCCTTTGAAAGAACCTTAAACCAGATGGGGCTTGAGTATCTGGACCTCTATCTGATTCACTGGCCGGTGGTCATTGAGCATAAGGATGATTTTGAGCAGGATATACTGGACACCTGGAGAGCATTTGAAGAGCTCTATGAGGCCGGGAAGATCAAAGCCATCGGTGTCAGCAACTTTATGATAGAGCATTTGGAGATTCTGAAAAACCATGCTAAGATCATGCCGATGGTCAATCAGGTGCAGCTCCATCCGCAGCACCCCCAGGAGGAGATGGTAACCTACTGTAAGAAAAATGGGATCGTGCCGGAAGCGTGGAGCCCGCTGATCCAGGGACAGGCGTTCAAGAGAGAACTGTTAAAAGAGATGGCCCAAAAGTATGACCGGACGGTTGCGCAGATTTGTCTCAGGTGGATCATGCAGAAAGGGGTTGTTCCTCTTCCAAAAGCATCCAGCATAGAGCGGATCAAAGGTAATGCCGATGTGTTTGATTTTGAAATATCTAAAGATGATATGGAGGAGATCGCCACACTCAGGTCGTATGGAATGATCGGGGATGAGCCGAACATACCGAGAACAAAACAAGTGGTTGGATTTTAAAAGACAGAAGGAGTTTCCCGTAAACTGAGAAGCTCCTTCTGTTTTATTTTTGTCCTTTTTTATAGAGAAAGATGAGAACCCACAGCAGCAGCGGATAGAAAAACATCAGTGCCAGCATGCCGAAAAACGCCCGGCTTCCGGTAAAGGCACAGTATAGTGTGAGGCCTATGACCAAAAGGATGGACAGTATGACAAGAATGGACAGTATTCTTTTTGTTGTCTGTTTCATAGTGTGATCCTTTCCAAAACCAAATCCTTCAGGTGATCCTGGTTAGGGGCAGCAAGGCCGTGCTCCATGAGATAGGGAAAAAGGTCCAGTTCATGAAACAGATCCAGAAGCTGTTCCATATGTCCGGCGTCTGAACTAAGCATTGGGAGCATCGCCTGATAATCTGGAAGACTGGCTGCAGCTTTGTTGATGCCGCGCTGGTTGTAGGTGAAGGAAACCTGGTAGTCTGCGATGATATCTTCCCTTTCTGCACCGAGCAGGGTCAAGAGTACAGCGGAAAGGACACCGGTCCGGTCTTTGCCCGCGCTGCAATGGAATAAGACGCCGCCTTTTTCTAAGCCTTGTATGACAGTCTTTACTGCAGCAGCTATGAGTTCAGGACTGTCAGTAACCATTTTTTGATATCCGTCAGCGAGGCTTTTGGTGAAAGCTTTGGCAGCTGACTCAGAAGCATTTGAAAAATCAATTTCTTCTTTTTGAAGCGGGCAGTGAAAATACTGCATAGTTTCCGGGACCTGATCTTTCATGAGTTCTGCCTCAGATCTGCTGCGCAGGTCAACCACGGAGACGATACCGCAGCGTAAAAGCTTTTGCCATTCTTCTGAAGTCAGGAAGGAAAGACAGTCACCGCGGAACAGGCGGTTCCAGCGGACCAGGGAGCCTTCTGTGGTTTCCAGGCCGCCCAAGTCCCTTATATTAAACGCATGATCCAGACGTATTCTTTTTATGTTGTGCAATTGATAACCTCCCATCTAATTGATTTGATTCTTCTATTCTAATAGGTAGCCCAGGAAGATACAAGAGGTTATATTTTATAAAAAATATAACTGAATCTAAAAGCCACCTGGTTTATTGATCCAAAATAAGCGCAGAAGCTTCATTTATTCCCAGACTGACAAGATGATCTACAGCAAATTTGATCTCGTGTTCCATCAGCTCTTCAAACTTTGAAGCAAATCCAACTGCATCAAAACGCTCCAGAGATTCTAAAAAGAAATCAAAGTAGGGGAGATAAAAAGAAGTGTATGACTGTGGATCCTTTAACATACCTCGCAGGGGATGGCCCCAAAATAACTGTTGAAAGAGTTCTGTATATACTGTTCTAACTGCCGTCAAAGGAGCATCTTGGGATAACAGAGACAGAATAGTATAAGGAACAAGTTCCTGCCGATGTACTTGAGCGATTGCTGTTAACTTTAACTTCCATTTTTCTATAGAATTTTTATCCATTGAAGATATTGTGGCCTCAACGATCTGCCTGCAGGAAAGGGTTAGAATATGAAGGCTTTTGGCATAATCGAAAAGCCTTTTTCTGACAGTCGGTTGAGATAAATCACAGTATTCTGCAATTTGTTCAATCGGAAGGACCTGAGTGCCTACACCGTTGATCGATCTTGTCACACCGATGTTATTTAGCAGGGAAAACGTACGGCGGACTGTGTTGATAGAAACTTGTTTTTCTTTTGCCAGTGTCTTTAAAGAAGGAAGAAAAGTTCCCGGAGGATAATAACCATGATTAATTGCGATTAACAGTTCCATACCCAGTGAATAGCAGATTTGTGAGGCCTTTTGATAACTGCTCCAGATGAAGGGAATCTGTTGTTTGGAAGTTGAAAATAGATTCCTGTTTTTATAAAAATTTCTTAAAGCATGGTATTTTTGTTCTTGATATATTTCAGTAGAGGTCCTGAGCAATTCCCAATTTTGATCCCTGCATAACTGAGTCATTTGTAGCAGAGACTCCTGTTCTGTAGTGAGATATTTCAGATTACCTGGGACACTGAAAAAGGGTGTTAGAAAAAACATAAACACCTGCCACACGAGGCGCATGAGTAAATCATTGCCCAATGCACCATAGATGAACTGATGTTGTAGGATCACAATATAAGGTGAAAGATTCTCATCCTGGGTAGATAATTGTTCCAAATAATCTAATTGTTTTGAGGAAATACTTTTTAAACCCAGCCATTGGGCTTTGCTGAACAGCAGCCGCATGGACCGGCTCAGGTCTAACAGAGAATTTTTATGCTCGGCAAGAAACTGCTGGACATATGTCTCAATTTCCTGTTCACTGTATTGTACTTTTACCTTGACTCCGATGCTCTTGGAGATTGTGATGTAACCATCACTTGCAAGATGCTGATAAACTGTGCGGATCGTTCGGACCGAGACAAGAAAATACTGAGATGCATCCTCTATAGTAGGCAGACGATCTTCAAAACGGTAGGCACCAAATCTGATCTGTATTTTTATAACGTTATAGATTACATGCTGTAACTCTAAATGGTTTTTCACACCGTTTATCTCCAATCCTTTATTTACTAATTCCTTTTTATGCAGACAGTATATCATTTTTTTGCTGATAGTTCTATAAAAGGACCTTACATTTTTTACAGTTTGTTGCTATTTCAGTATTACTTTGCTATACTTAATATTAAATAACCATATGGACAAGGTGGAAATATTGGCATGGTATCACTGCCAAGGCAAATATCTAAAGAAGCCATTTGGCAACCATAAATTTTCAGTCAAAATAAAGGGACAATTTGGGAGGTGAATCCATGAAAAGATGGAATAGAGGATTGATTAAAGCGCTTATTCTTGGAACTCCTATTGTTCTATTGTTGGCAGTCTGGGTATATATCAATGAACTATCGCATACAACTGAGGCATCAGTTATTGCTTCCATGGAAGAATTATCCGGACATGACATGCAGAATATTCAAAGTGAACTGAAAAGTTCGTGGAATGAACTCTCAGCTGTTTATGGCAGAATCCAAGCCAGCCGGTGCGATAC
>OAWB01000682.1_pt1 | contig 16952 bp, 7 predicted proteins | sample 1550621 | NCBI WGS metagenome assembly OAWB01 (sample SAMEA2580107, study PRJEB22360) | human gut metagenome | biome: human gut; feature: human-associated habitat; material: faeces | place: Denmark | collected 2008/2010
TTGATTTAGAACGATTAGCAAGGACAACAAAGGGCAGGATTTCGCTAACCACCAGTAACCTCCAAAATACGCTGGAAACATATCAATGATGACAAGGATGGAAGTGACAGAAAAAAAGAGATAATAGAGATTTATTGATTAACCTTTAACAATTTAGTAGTATGAAAGCAAAACCCACTTAGAAAAAAGTATGGGAAGATTTTGGCAGATCTCCCCATACTAAAATGAATCAATTGAAAATGCTTGTTTGGCAGACAAGCATAGTTAACTCATTTTCAACTTAAATCAATACAAAATTATGCAAAACAATTTTAGCATCCAAGTTTTAAGGGTGGTAAAGTCTTTTTGGCTAACCTCGAAAAAAATCCCACGTACTATGAGACTGGTTATTTTATTCTTATTTTGCTTTGTCGGATTAACTAATGCGACAGATAGCTATGCCCAATCTGCAAAGGTTACAATGAATGTACGTAATCAGACAGTTGAGGATGTATTAAGAGCGATAGAGAAGCAAACAGAATTTAGTTTCTTCTACAACAATGCTCATATAAATTTGAAACGGTTGGTGACAATCTCCGCTGACCGTAATGATATCTTTAAAGTTCTTGACGAAGTATTTAAAAATACGAATGTAGAATATAAGGTAATAGATAAAAAGATCATTCTGTCCACGGAGTTGGCATCTGTCGAACAGGCGCATCAGGAAAAGGTAAAAGTGAGCGGACGAGTGGTGGATGCGGCAGGTGAACCGGTAATCGGTGCCAGTGTGATAGAAAAAGGCTCCGCCAATGGTACGATCACTGATATGGACGGTAATTTTATCCTGAATGTCGGTTCAAAAGAAGCCATTCTTGAAATCTCTTATATTGGTTATCAAGGACAGTCCCTGAAAGTAACTCCAGGAAAGACGCTGTCGGTAGTGCTGAAAGAGGACACACAGAGTCTGGACGAAGTGGTAGTAGTTGGTTTTGGCGTACAGAAGAAAGCGAACCTGACCGGTGCGGTATCTCAGGTAAAGATGGATGATGTGCTGGGGAGTCGTCCTGTTGTAAATGCCATGAGTGCTTTGCAGGGTGCGATGCCGGGACTTCAGATTACTCCTAATAATGATGCTGCCGGTCCGGGACAGAGCAAATCATTCAATATTCGTGGTACGACTTCTATCAATGGCGGTGGTCCGTTGGTGTTGATAGATAATGTTCCGGGGGATATCGATATGTTGAATCCCGAAGATATTGAAAGTGTTTCTGTGTTGAAAGATGCTGCCTCGGCCGCTATCTATGGTGCGCGTGCCGCTTTCGGTGTAATACTTGTGACTACAAAGAAGGCGAAGAAAGGAGACGGTTTTCATGTCAATTATAATAATAATTTTGGTTTCCAGAGTTCTATCAATCGTCCGGAACAGGCTGACGGGCTGGAGTGGATGCAGGCTTACCTGGACGGCGAGTTCAATGCCGGTAAATACTACACTGGGCAAGATATCAAAACCTGGATGAACTACCTGACCGAATATCGTAAGAATCCGGGTAAATTCCAGACTACCGGAGACGGGGTATATGTAGACCCGGAAACAGGATTGAATTATTACCTGAATGAGAAAGACCTGTATGCCAATATGCTTGATGATTACGGTTTTCTGCAAGCGCATAATGTGTCATTGAGCGGTGGTACTGATAAGCTGGCTTATCGTCTGTCCCTTGGCTATAATAGCGAGCAAGGTATTTTGATCACCGATAAAGACCGCTACAAACGTTTGTCGGGTAGTGCCTATATTTCTGCCGAAATCACTTCGTGGCTGACTCAGTCTGTAGATATACGCTATGCTCAGAGTGACAAGAATATGCCCGTGACTTCGGATAAGACCGGATTGTATGATATGCGTTTGCCGGTTGTATATCCCGAAGGTTCCCTGACTTTGCCTGACGGCACCAGCCTGATGACGAATACGCCTTCCAACGTTTTGAGAATGGCAACGGATAACAATACAATCAGAGACAATGCCCGTATCCTGTCAAAAACGGTATTGAAACCATTGAAAGGGCTTGAAGTGGCATTCGAATATACTTTTGACAAGACATGGAGTAATCAGAATGTGAATAAGGCTTCCATTGATTATACAACGGTTGAGCTGGCAAAAATACAGACTGCCACTACCTCTTCTCTGGAGACGACTCACCAAAGTACTGATTATAATGCCATCAACCTGTATGCTAATTATAGATATTCATGGAATGACACACATAACTTGTCATTAATGGGCGGCTTCAACCAGGAATCCAGTGACTGGAAGAAATTGTATACTTATTCTTATGATATGATTAACGAGAAGTATCCGTCACATAGTACGGCTACCGGTGAGAATAAGGTTATTACAGATGATCATCGCGTGTATACCGTTCGTGGTGCTTTCTATCGTGTTAATTATGATTATAAAGGCAAATATCTGTTTGAGACCAATGGTCGTTATGACGGATCGTCTAAATTCCCGAAGAAAAATCGTTTCGGTTTCTTCCCTTCTGTATCTGTGGGTTGGAACATTGCCCGCGAGAACTTTATGAAACCAGTTGCAGGTGACTGGCTAAGCGATCTGAAACTTCGCGGAACCTGGGGACAAATAGGTAATCAAGGCATTGATCCTTATAAATTTGTTCCGACCATGTCGCAAGTGGAAAAGAAGGATGTGGCATGGCTGGTGAATGGAGCGAAGCCGCTGACTTTGAATGCTCCGGGACTGGTCAGTGATAGTTTTACTTGGGAAACGGTAGAAACATTGGACTTTGGTTTTGATATTACTGCCTTGAACGGACGTCTGCAAAGTACTTTCGACTGGTATCGCCGTGATACGAAAGATATGCTTGCTCCGGGAGCTGAGTTGCCGTCAGTGGTAGGTGCTTCCGCACCTTTGCAGAATACCGCCGACTTGCGTACGAAAGGCTGGGAATTGTCATTGACGTGGAGAGATAGAATCGGTGCATGGGGCTATAATGTAGGCTTCAATCTTTATGACTCTAAAACAGTCGTTACCAAATACCATAATGAATCAAAGATTATCCTGAAAAGTGATGGCACGAATAATTATTATGAAGGATATGAAATCGGTTCTATCTGGGGTTATGTAACGGATGGTTACTATACAGCCGATGACTTTGAAGATACAAATACCTGGAAACTGAAAGAAGGAGTGGTGACAGTGGATGGAGTAAGTCCGCGTCCCGGTGACATCAAGTACCAGAATTTGCGTGATGATGGATCGAGTACGAATCGCATTGATACGGGAGACGGAACCTTTGACAATCCGGGTGACCGCAAGATAATCGGTAATAACTCTTTGCGTTTGCAGTATGGTATAAACCTGGGAGTCAATTACAAAGGATTTGATCTGAGTGTTTTGCTGCAAGGAGTAGGTAAACGTGATGTATGGATCAGTGATGCACGCCGCTGGCCGTTTAATTCCGGACAGTTCGGTTCACTCTTTAAAGACCAGCTGGATTATTGGAAACCGGTAGATTCTGCCAATGGCGACTGGACGGCAGCCAATCCGAATGCGGAATACTTCCGTATTTACGGGCAAGGAAACAATTCCAGTTACAATACACGTGCGCAAACGAAGTATCTGATGAATGGCTCTTATCTGCGTGTTAAGAATGTGACTTTGAGTTATAATTTCCCGAAGAGCTGGTTGGCACCTATTACATTAACGAGTTTGAAAGCGTTCGTAAGTTGTGAGAACCTTCACACATTTACTAAGCTGATGAAGGGTTATGACCCGGAACGCCTGTCATGGGGATATCCTTTCTATCGTACGATTTCTTTTGGTTTTAATGTTACTCTTTAATTTAGAATTGGTTATGAAAAAAATAATATATACTATGCTTGCGGCAGCAGCTATCGGATTTACGTCATGCAACGATAGTTTTATGGAACGCTATCCGGATACTTCGTTGACGGAGCAGACAGTGTTCAGTAATTATAATACTTTCAAGACCTATGCCTGGGGATTGTACGGAGTATTTACAAATACTAATATCCTGCGTATTCCCGGTACAAACGGAGCCTATGCCAGTGCCACATCCTATACAAGCGATATTTATGCAGGTTATCTGATGCGTCGTCAGGGTGACGGTAATCCGTATGCTTTTCAGAATGTATCCAGTTCGTCATCGGGCAATGGATGGGCATTCAGTTTCGTCTATCGGGTCAATGTCATGTTGGCAAATATCGATAACTCAGGGATGACGGATGCGGACAAGGAGCATTGGCGTTCGGTGGGATATTTCTTCCGTGCCTATTATTATTCGGAACTGATAGCTCGTTTTGGCGATGTGCCTTGGGTAGATCGCGTACTGGGTGATTCGGATAAGGAAATAGCATATGGTCCCCGTACACCTCGCAAAGAAGTTGCCGATCATGTATTGAACGATTTGATATACGCTGAAGAGCATATAAAAGAAGAAGGTGACGGTGAAAATACGATCAATGTGCACGTTGTCCGTGCTCTTCTTTCCCGTTTCTGCCTTTTTGAAGGTACATGGCGTAAATATCATGCTTTGGGGGACGAAGATAAGTACTTTGATGCTTGTATCACTTATTCCAAGAAGCTGATGGATTCTTATCCCGAACTGAACAGTGACTGGGGAGAGATGCTGACATCTGACCTGAAAGGAATGAAAGGCATCATTCTGTATAAGGAATATGTAGAAAAAGAACTGACTAATTATGTACTGACGCATGTTGAACGGACATCCACCCATAATGTGGAAATGCCGCAACACATCATCGACATGTATCTTTGTAAAGATGGTAAAACGATCCATAACAGCTCGGAATATGAATGGTCGCAGGATGGGGATAATAGTATGAATGCTACCTTCCGCAATCGTGACCTTCGTCTGCTGGAGACTGTAGCTCCCCCTTATAAGGTGATCCCAAGTGCCGATAATACCAGTTGGGAGTATACTTCTGATCCCAAGGACCGTGAGTTTATGGATATCATGGGCATTACCCGTTACACAGGTTTCGGGGGTGGAAATGGGGAAGCCGGTAAACATAAAGTGTTCCCATTGATGAACTGGTCTGCTGCTATATTGAAAGGGATGCCTCACTTCTTCACCAACAATGGCGGACAAGGTTTCCTCGTAGCCCGTAGCGGTAACTATGTGTACAGATACTATAATGTTTGGGATAATTCGAAAGAGAATGAAGGGACCTCAGATGTACCTTTGTTCAAGATTGATGAAGTGATGTTGAATTATGCCGAGGCTAAATTTGAAAAAGGTGGTACAGGTGCCGAAGGCTTCAATCAGACAGTTGCTGATCTTACTATCAATAAGTTACGCGATCGGGTGGGAGTTGCCCATATGAAAGTGGCCGAGATAAATGCCGGATTTGATCCGAAGCGCGACCAGACCGTAGACCCTGTATTGTGGGAGATTCGTCGCGAGCGCATGGTAGAATTGATGGGTGAAGGATTTGGATTCTACGATGTGCGTCGTTGGAAAAAGGCACCTTGGTTTATCAATAAGATACAGTACGGTCAATGGGCTACTAAAGAGCAGATTGGCGACTCCGGACAGTTTGTTGATCTTGAAAAAGGATACGCCGATACGACAGGAAAGAAAGAAGGTTTTATCTATATGTATAATGATCCTTTGGTAGCAGGTAAAGGTTGGTTAGATAAGTATTATCTGTATCAGGTGCCTACTAATGAAATCGCATTAAACCCAGAACTGGCCCCCAATAATCCGGGATGGGAGTAATAATTAACTGAAACACAAATTGAAAGAAGATGTGCAAATAACTGTTTGACACATCTTCTTTCTTTATTAGAGCCAATGCTATCCGTCGGAAACAGTCGGTGAGTCAACCGAATATTTCCGACTTTTCATATATTGGAGGTTATTTAATGTGTATCAGTATAAAAGAACTACATTTTATTTTCAGTAATCGGAAATTTGAAATATATTTAGAGGCTCAAACGCTCAAACACATTTGATGACCCTTAAAAAAATAATGACTATGAACATGCGTCTTCTATTACTTTTATTATTTGGTTCTGTTGTTATGTATACAAGTTGCCAATCTACGTCTGCTCCAATCGATTCATTGGCAGCACGTGTGACGGAGAATACGTCGAAGGATCAAATCCTTTTCCGGTTGGTTACTGATGAAGCCGATCCGGCAAAAGACTACTTTGAGATAGACTCCAAGGATGGCAAAGTACTGATAACCGGAAACTCCGATCTTTCACTGGCTACGGGCTTGAATTGGTACCTGAAATACGTGGCAGGTATTCATCTTTCGTGGAATAATCCCTCGCAGAAATTGCCGGAAGTACTGCCTCTGCCTCAAAAGAAAATCCGACAGGCGACGGCTATGAAGAATCGATATTACCTGAATTACTGTACCTATTCCTACTCCATGGCTTTCTGGGACTGGGAGCGCTGGGAGAAAGAGATAGACTGGATGGCGATGCACGGCATCAATATGCCTTTGAGTATAACAGGGATGGAGGTTGTCTGGTATAATCTGCTGAAACGTATCGGATATACGACGGAGGAGATCAATGAGTTTATTTCCGGTCCTGCCTTTATGGCATGGTGGCAGATGAATAATCTGGAAGGATGGGGCGGACCGAATCCCGACAGTTGGTATCGGCAACAGGAAGCACTGCAAAAGAAGATCATTGCCCGAATGAGGGAGCTGGGCATTGAACCGGTATTCCCCGGATATGCAGGAATGGTTCCCCGTAATATCGGAGAGAAATTGGGGTATCAGATTGCCGATCCCGGTAAATGGTGCGGTTTCCCTCGTCCGGCCTTTCTTTCTACGGAAGATGAACATTTCGATTCATTTGCTGCCATGTATTATGAGGAGTTGGAGAAACTGTACGGAAAAGCAAAGTATTACAGTATGGACCCCTTTCATGAAGGAGGAAATACGGAAGGAGTAGACTTGGCAAAGGCGGGAACTTCTATTATGAGTGCTATGAAGAAAGCGAATCCGGAAGCTGTGTGGGTGATGCAGGCATGGCAGGCGAATCCGCGGGAAGCGATGGTCAGTACGCTTGATTCCGGTGATTTGCTGGTACTGGATTTGTATAGTGAAAAACTTCCCCAATGGGGTGATCCGGAGTCGATGTGGTATCGGGAGAAAGGTTTCGGCAAGCATGACTGGCTCTATTGTATGTTGCTTAACTTTGGCGGTAATGTCGGTCTGCACGGACGGATGGAGCAACTGGTGAATGGATATTATAACGCATGTGCACATGTCAACGGGAAAACCCTGCGAGGGGTAGGAGCTACTCCGGAAGGAATCGAGAATAATCCGGTGATGTTTGAATTGCTGTATGAACTTCCTTGGCGGGAAGAACGGTTCGCACCGGATGCATGGCTGCAAGCGTATCTGAAAGCGCGGTATGGAAATGATTTGTCACCGGAAGTAGCGGAAGCATGGCGTGCGCTGGAACATACAGTTTACAATGCTCCGAAGAATTATCAGGGAGAAGGGACAGTCGAATCCTTGTTGTGTGCCCGTCCGGGATTTCATCAGGACAGAACGTCGACATGGGGATATGCTAAGTTATTCTATTCACCTGATTCAACGGCAAAGGCAGCCCGCTTGTTACTTTCTGTTGCAGATCAGTACAAGGGAAATAATAACTTTGAATATGATTTGGTAGACGTGGTGCGTCAGAGCCTGGCAGATAAGGGGAATGTGCTGCTTGAAGAAATTTCTCAGAGTTATGATCGGAAAGATAAGGATAGCTTCGGGAAACAGTCACAACAGTTTCTGGAGTTAATATTAGCTCAGGACAGTTTACTGTCCACCCGAAAGGAGTTCTCGGTGTCTTCATGGCTGAATGCCGCACGTTCTTTGGGAACCACGGAAGAAGAAAAGAAACTTTACGAATGGAATGCTTCTGCGCTCATCACGGTCTGGGGAGACAGTATAGCTGCCAATCGGGGAGGTCTGCATGATTATTCCCATCGGGAGTGGAGCGGGATTTTGAAAGACTTGTATTATCAACGTTGGAAAACCTTCTTTGAGCAGAAACAACGGGAGTTGGACGGTAAACTTGACCAATCAGCGGAAGAACCGATTAATTTCTATGGTATGGAGAAAGCATGGGCGGAGAAAAACAAAACAGCTGATTCATCGGATCATAAGTCACAAACTGTAATTGAAACGGCAAAATCTGTTTATCGGACAGCGATTGAAGCAAAGTAATTTATCTACCTACACTGCTTCGGCTTTCAGCTAGAGGGCTGACTAAAAAGTCGGTAGTGCTGCCTTAAATGGGAGTGACTAAAAGTCGATAGTATTTTAATTCTCCTCCTTCGGGAAGGAGGAGTACCCGCAGGGGGAGGTGGTAGGTGAATACGCAATTCTTTCATTCATAGTAAATTAGATACAACCTTGTTTTACCTACCACCCCGGCTTTCAGCCACCCCTCCTTCCCGAAGGAGGGGAGTTTTAGATACTACCGACTTTTAGTCATTCCCATTTAAGGCACTATCGACTTTTAGTCACTCCTAATAGGGAAACTTGAGTTTGTACGAATCATATAAAACGAAAAAAGAATAATCGGAAGTAAACAGGGGAATACCTTTTACTTCCGATTATTCTTTTTATAAATGATAATTGCTTCGGCAAGGCCATGCCGTGCAATCGAACATAGTTATTTCTCCAACAAGTTTTTCAGAAACTCGTCCAGTTCTTTATCCAGCCCTTTCAGCAGTTCGTCATCCACGAGCAACGTATCATCGTCTATCAGCAACAGCTCTGCAACTGTTTCCTTATCTTCATCTACCAGTACGAATGAATAAGGCTTTAATATTGTTACTTTATCGAAGTCGCCTGCATCTTTCATTCTGCAAAGGATACTTTTCAGGTTGGGCTTTACATTTTCCATGAAATCATCTCCATCGTAAGTCGCCCACTCTTCAATCATTACATTAGCCAATTCCTCGTCATCGTCGTTATAAATAGTGAGTTGTCCCGATGTTTGGTCCGGTTGTAAATGAATATCGGTTACGGCTGTCTGGTCGCAGCCACATACATATTTGCCGGCTGCCTTTTGGATAGCCGATTCGATGGTAGACAGAGATTGTTGGCTCAGTTTCATAGGTTCTTCCTTTTTGTTACCTCAAAGGTATAAAAAAAATAATAATCAATGCATGATTTCCTTAAAAATCATCATTAAATCGCTCCATTTGCATTTTTAGCTTGGGCAATTGACTGTTACGTTCCTTCAATTCATTTGCATAAAGGGTTGTAAGGTAGTAATTCGGTACATCGTCAATGGTGGCGTACGCCGCATTTTCGGGAATGTTTTTCTTATCTACTTTTTGGGCAAGTTGCTGTGCTTTGACTGCCCATTCTTCTGCTTTTGCCAAGCTGTCTTTCATCTCATAATAAACAGCGATATTGAGGGCAGCTTTCATCTTTTTCTTTTCCTTCTTGGTTCCGTTGTACACTTGTTCCCAAAGTTCGAAAGCTCTGTCCCATGAATTTTCACGGACAAAGATTGCCGCGTCACGCATCTGTACGGAGCCGCCGGTGTACAAGTATCGTTTGCCTGTCTTCCAGAAAGGGAGTAGCTGTTTGACAGGGATAGTCCCTGCAAATTCAGAAGCTTCCCGTAGCATCTGTGCATCAGGTATCATGTGTGCAAATGTTTCTGTTACCGATCCTCCGTATTCTTCCCAAAAGATACTGTCGGTGGGGTGTAGCGTAGTCATCGGTTTGCTGCGTGAGGGCAGGTATACTTTCACCGTCGGGTAGGCTTTTACATCCACTGTCCCCAGGTAGCAGTTAAAATCACGGATATAACGAACCGTTTTGGTCGCTTTGAATTGCAGGTTTTCCATGGCGATGATACAGTCCACTCCCAAGTCTGATGTCAGCTGTTGGACTTCCTCCTGACTCAGTGTACTTTCACGAGGAAACTTGTCATTGGCCCGTAAAGCGGAATCACAGATCACCACTACATCGAAATAGTTCTGATGCGCGATTTCTTCCGCCAGCGATTCAGCCGCAATCTTAACGTTACCATTGGCATACGCTGTGGCGTGGCTTATTTCGGGTACGTTTTCTTTCGGCTTTTCGGTCTGTGTGATCAGCTTGTTATCCGGTTCGGTGCTGGTGTTATTCACGATAGCCACTTTACGGAGTTGAGAAGGGAAAGTCATATCTCCGGGCTGCATATAGTCAATAGAAATCTGCTCCAGGCTTTGACAGCTGCCGAATGCCAACAGTAGCAGAGAAACAAATGCCAGTGAATAGAATTTTGCCATAGTCTTGATATCTTTAGTAGTTTAAGCAAAAGTACTATTTTGGATGAATAAAAGAAAGCCTCAAACAGTTTTTAACCGTTTGAGGCTTTCTTTTAGATTATAATCTTACATCGGACTGCTGTTAAGCATTCTGTCCGTGGCAGTTTTTATATTTCTTACCGCTTCCGCATGGGCAAGGATCATTGCGTCCTACCGTCTTTTCCGCACGGATCGGTTCGCGTTTTTGTTGCTCGCGAGTATCCTGACTGGCAGCAGCCTGCTGGTTCGGATCACTGAGGTCTTGTTTCTGTTCACGATACTTGCTCATATCCTGACGTTGCTCGGGAGCAGCCTGGCGTACTTCTACGCGGCGTGGCTGTTGTTCGTCTGCCGGAGCTTCCTGTACAGGGATCTGTCCGCGCATCAGGATGGAGATAGTTTGGTTATTGATCTTGTTCACCATAGCGTCAAACAGTGTTACGGATTCCAGTTTGTAGATCAACAGCGGGTCTTTCTGTTCGTAGCTTGCGTTCTGAACAGAGTGTTTCAACTCATCCAGCTCACGCAGGTTTTCTTTCCATGCTTCGTCGATAACGTGCAGCAGGATAGACTTTTCGAAAGCTTTCACCACCTCCTTTGATTCGGACTCGTAAGCCGCTTTCAGATTGCAGGAGATGTTATACATCCGTTTTCCGTCTGTGATAGGAATCAGAATGTTTTCGTACATATGTCCCTGGTTTTCGTATACTTGTTTGATGACCGGATTAGCGATTTGTGCCAGGCGTTCCGTTTTGCGTTTGAAGTTTTCCATGGCAATGTTGAATGTCTTTTCTGCCAATGTGTCCTTCTTTTCATTACGGAATTCTTCTTCGGTGAACGGAGTTTCCATAGCCAATGTCTGGAGCAGTTCCATCTGACAGCCTTCGTAGTCATTGTTCTCGATCGCATTCGCGCAACGGTCCCAGATCATATTAACGATATCCATACCGATACGTTCACCCATCAGGGCGTGGCGGCGTTTGGTATAAACAACGGTACGTTGCTTGTTCATCACGTCGTCATATTCCAACAGACGTTTACGGATACCGAAGTTGTTTTCTTCCACCTTCTTCTGTGCACGCTCGATAGAGTTGGAGATCATCTTGTGCTCGATCATTTCGCCTTCCTGGAAACCGAGTTTGTCCATTACACTGGCAATACGGTCGGAAGAGAACAGACGCATCAAGTCATCTTCCAGTGACACGAAGAATACAGAAGAACCCGGGTCACCCTGACGTCCTGCACGACCACGCAACTGGCGGTCTACACGACGGGATTCGTGACGTTCCGTACCGATAATTGCCAAACCGCCCGCAGCCTTCACTTCCGGACTTAACTTGATGTCGGTACCACGACCAGCCATATTGGTAGCAATGGTTACTGTTCCGCTTAAACCGGCGGTAGCAACGATGTCCGCTTCTTTCTGGTGCAGTTTGGCGTTCAATACCTTGTGCTCAATCTTACGCATGGTAAGCATCTTGCTCAACATTTCGGAGATTTCTACCGAAGTAGTACCCACCAATACCGGACGTCCTGCTTGAACCAATTTTTCGATTTCCTCGATAACAGCTTTATACTTTTCGCGTTTCGTCTTGTAAACGCGGTCGTTCATATCCTTTCTTGCAATCGGACGGTTGGTCGGGATCACGACTACGTCCAATTTGTAGATATCCCAAAGTTCGCCTGCTTCCGTTTCAGCAGTACCGGTCATACCGGACAGTTTGTGATACATACGGAAGTAGTTTTGCAAAGTAATTGTTGCAAAGGTCTGCGTAGCAGCTTCCACTTTCACACGTTCCTTGGCTTCGATAGCCTGGTGCAATCCGTCAGAGTAGCGGCGACCTTCCATGATACGGCCTGTCTGCTCGTCTACGATCTTCACCTGTCCGTCGATCACTACATATTCATCATCTTTCTCGAACATGGTGTAAGCCTTCAACAGCTGGTTGATGGTGTGTACACGTTCCGATTTGATGGCATAGTTTGTCAGAAGTTCATCTTTCTTTTCAAGCAGTTGTTCGTTGGTTAGATTCAGGTTTTCCAATTCCGAAAGTTGTCCGGCGATGTCCGGAAGCACGAATAATGTCGGGTCTTCAGAGTTACCGGTAATCAGGTCTACACCCTTATCTGTCAGGTCTACGCTATTCAGTTTTTCGTCGATTACGAAGTACAGCGGATCAGTCACTTCATGCATACGCTTGTTGTTCTGTTCCATGTAGATCTCTTCCGTCTTGAGCATACCTGCCTTGATACCCTGTTCACTAAGGAACTTAATCAAAGCCTTGTTTTTCGGCAATGCCTTGTGGCTGCGGTATAAAGCGAGGAATCCTTCTTCCACCTCTTTCTTATCGTTGGATGCGATCAGTTTTTTTGCTTCGGAAAGATATTTGGTAGCCAGTACCTTTTGTGCCTCTACCAGACGTTCCACTAGCGGACGGAGTTGCTCGAACAACTGGTCATCGCCTTTGGGTACAGGACCGGAGATAATCAACGGAGTACGTGCGTCGTCAATCAATACCGAGTCGACCTCATCGACGATGGCATAATTGTGCTGACGTTGTACAAGGTCTTTCGGGCTGATAGCCATGTTGTCACGCAGGTAGTCGAAACCGAATTCATTGTTGGTACCGAACGTGATGTCGGCAAGGTATGCCTGACGACGGGCGTCGGAGTTCGGCTGATGGCGGTCGATGCAATCTACGCTCAAACCGTGGAACATATAAAGCGGGCCCATCCATTCGGAGTCACGTTTGGCAAGGTAGTCGTTCACGGTTACTACATGCACACCGTTTCCGGTCAGCGCGTTCAGGAATACCGGAAGGGTAGCAACGAGAGTTTTACCTTCACCGGTTGCCATTTCCGCAATCTTACCTTTGTGCAGAACGACACCACCGAACAGCTGAACGTCGTAATGAATCATGTTCCATACCGTATCATTGCCGCCGGCATTCCAGTGGTTCTGGTAGATGGCTTTGTCGCCTTCAATGCGTACAAAGTCTTTGGTGGCAGCCAGATGGCGGTCGAATTCAGTCGCGGTTACTACGATTTCTTCGTTTTCCGTAAATCGTTTGGCAGTTGCTTTGACGATAGAGAAAGCTACGGGCAATACTTCTTCCAGTGCTTTCTCGTATTTTTCGAGAATTTCTTTCTCTATCTTATCTATTTGTGCAAAGACTTCTTCGCGGTCTTCCAGTTCGGTGCTTTCGATGCTCGCTTTAAGTTCTTCCACTTTAGCGCGTTCGTCAGTAGCCGATTCGCGGATGTATTTTTTGAGTTCTTCCGTTTTGGCACGGAGGGCATCGTTGTCCAGTGCTTCAATCTCCGGGTAGGCAGCTTTGATCTTTTCTACCCAGGGTTTGATTTCTTTCATGTCTCGTGTGGATTTGTTTCCGAAAATCGAGCTTAAAAATTCATTAAATCCCATGTTGTATTATTTAGTTTATTATTATTTCTTGATTGTCTGCACGGTGCTTTTTCCATATATAAATCCGCGCAAAGTTACATTAAAATGCTGATTTATTTATGTTTTTCGCATGGTTTTTGTGAGGAATCTTTTACCGAAGATCGGTAATAGGAGCCGAAGAAGAAGCATTGGGAGCCCGTATGCGCATGAAATGAGCCAGTGTAGGCGCAATATGGTCGATTGTTACAGGTGTCTGAATGATGGCCGGTTTCACGGAGTGACCCATGAAGATCAGCGGTGCGGGGATATAGGAATGACGTACCACCTTGTTCTCGTTGCCGTTTTCGCTGACGATAGTCCATCCCGGCAACACGTCGATCACGAGGTCGCCGGAACGCTTGCGGTGATAGCCGTTGCGTATTCTGTATATTTCCGGAGTCCATGAACCCAGGAGAAGTCGGTGGGCGGAATATGCCTCATTTACTCCGCTGAACTGCATCAGGAAGTCGGCAGACTTTTCCTGCACTTCTGTCAGGTTCAGTTGCTTTTGTTCCAGTAACTTGTGGTTCAGATAGATTTGCTGGTCGTGATAGGCTTCTACATATTTTCCTTCGCCGTAAGTGGCCATCAGAAACATGTTCAGCAAGGCGGTGCAGCGGTTGAGGTGAAACTCTCCGGTCGGTATTTTGTACAGTCCCGAATCCGTCGATTCGCTGTCCGTATATCCGGTGGAAGTGACGAAGATAAGCACATTCTGCAAGCCTACTTTCTTGTCGAGCAGGTCAAGCAGGTTGGCGATGCTGCGGTCGAGGCGTACATAAGTGTCCTGTATTTCCATGGCACACTCTTGTACGGACTTGTGCGCATAGTTGCCTGCATAATAAGTAAGTGCCAATAAGTCAGTAATGTCATCCATGCCGACCGAACCTTTGCCGATTGCTTCTTCTGCGAGGGCATTTACTTCATCGTTGACGAACGGGCTGGTGATGAAACGGCGGAACTTATTGTTGCGGTCGTCGTCAAATTTATATTTGAACACTACGTCCCGCCAATCTGGCAGGAAAGTGTACATACCACGTGGGAAAACCGGTTCCCATGTGACGCTGGAGATGCGGGAGTCGATGGCCTGACGGTCGTTATATTGGCTTGCCCACCAGGGGAATTCGCCATAATAAGTCGTTCCGCTCCATTTTCCGGTCGTGGGATTGATCCAGAACGCTCCGTTTCCTGCATGTCCGGCAGCGAAAATGGCTGCGTCGCAGAAAGGGGCGATGGCGTATACGATACCTTTGCCTTGTGTCGCTATTTTCAGTTCGTCGGCAATGGTAGAGGTTAATAATTTGGTAGGGGCACAGGTCTGATCGGTGTAATAACCCATGAAGGCCGCATCGTCCGTACTGTTGACAGGGCGTAGGGTAGCTACATCCATCCATCGGTTGGAAATGATCCCGTTGACGGAAGGCGTTGATCCGCTGTAGATGGCTGCCATGGCAGAGGCACGGTCTACACCGCTGAATGTATATTCTGCATTGTGGAATACTCTTCCCTCTTTCCAAAGGCGTTTGAAGCCTCTCTCGCCGTAGAGCGACGAAAAAGCTTCCAGATAGTCCGTACGCAACTGGTCAATCGTGAGTCCTACCACAAGTTTAGGGGCAGTAGGCAACGACTGAGCTTGTAGCCCGGTGAAGGTCAGTACGGTAATCAGGGAAGTTAGTAGTCCTTTCATTATTTCTTTTTAGAGGTCAATATCAAATTGCTCGCTGAACGTATCAGCAAACAGAGTGCCAAAGGTACAACAGCTAAGTCAAATCTCTGCGGAATTAGCGGAAAAAGCACCATAAAAAGTGTTAAAACGACTAAATTCAGCGTCAAATACCAGCATTTCTTTCCTTTTCGGACACAATAAATGATGTATGGAAGGAGCAGAAGCTGTCCCGGATGGAATACCAGCAATAAGAAATTGGAGCTGACAGCCGGATGTTCGGAGAATAGGGCGAGGAAGGCCAGCACACAGCCCACGATGCCTGCGGCACCGAATAAAATAAGGTCGACACCCCAGAGTCCTGTCCTTTTGCGGATGCTGTAGATAGTAGCAGCTGCGGTAAGTATAAAAAGCAGGAGGGAACATTGGAACGGGGTGGGCATCCAACCGCCTTCTTCTTCCTCGGGAAGGGCGTCTACGATCAGCTCCTTGCCGGATACGAGCGGACGCTGAACCGAATCATGGACGATTTGGGCGCCTGCGAAAGCATCCATCAGGTAAAAGGGGGCAAACATCATTTGGCGTTGCGTGATGGGGCGGTCTGCTTCGCTACCGATGCAGAGGTCGATGCCGAAGCGGGCCCACGGATGGCCTTTGCAGTATTGATGTACGATATCGCGGAAAGATAGCGAACCGTCTTGCGGCTCTGCGGGATATATTACCTTTCCGTCAATGCTTTCTTCTATTTTATCGCGCGGGCGTGTAGCGCAGTTGTCATAAAAGAAATTATACCGGTAAACTCTGTTTTCGGGAAGATAGTTTTCTTGCAGTAGTCGGATGAGTTCCGCTTTTTCTTCTTTGCTCAGGTTGAGTGTCTGTTGCCAGACGCTGCGCCCGTCGAAGGCATATTCCGCCGCGAAACGGGCGTAGTCGGTAGCTCCCAGCTGGTAGTCTGTCTCACCGAGTGAAAAACGGAGGATGAAGTTGGGAGTATTGAAGCTGAATAGTCCATAGTTGAATACGGCATCTATTCCGTTGGCCGGATCTTCGTAGCGGATGGCTGTATGTCCGAACAGGGAGTATATTTCTTCACCGGGGGCGCAAGTCAGCAGGCTGAGGCGGATGGAGTCGTTGCCAGAAGCTATGGCTTGTCCGTTTGAAAAGATAAGCAGATAAAGAGTCAGTAATGGATATAGAATTGTCCGTTTCATCAGAAATGCCCGTTTATTATTTTGGTGGCGAATATACGAAGAATAGTTGGATTGTAGAAACGGAGGCTTCGTTTTATCCAAACAGAGGCTTTGTTTTACCCAAACAGAGGCTTCGTTTTACCCAAACAGAGCCTCTGATTAGGGTAAATAGGGCCTTTAAAAGCGTTCTTTTTTTCTTATAAAATGTGGAACGCTGAACGGAACACTTTAAAACTCTTGTAACTGATTGATATATAGGGAAATGTTGTGTAAGGAAAAATGACTATGAAACGCAAAGCGGTACCATAATAAGGGATAACTAATAAATTATATATTTAAAAATA
>OAWB01000690.1_pt1 | contig 16763 bp, 18 predicted proteins | sample 1550621 | NCBI WGS metagenome assembly OAWB01 (sample SAMEA2580107, study PRJEB22360) | human gut metagenome | biome: human gut; feature: human-associated habitat; material: faeces | place: Denmark | collected 2008/2010
CAGCCGATGCCGCCGCTGTCTTCGGCGATCCAAGATAAATCTCCACCTTGGAAGTCCCCATCCTTCCCAGGAAGTTTCTGTTGTTGGTAGCCAGGATCTTTTCCCCGTCAGTAAGGATTCCGCCGGCTCTGCCGCAGCAGAGACCGCAGCCCGGCTGAGTGATGATCGCCCCGGCTTTGGCCAGAGTTTTCAGATACCCGGCTTTGGATGCCTCCATATAGATCTTTCTGCTGGCAGGTGTGACAATCAGCTTCACATAGTCTGCAACCTTTTTTCCATCAAGGATTTCTGCTGCCGCCTTCAAGTCTTCCAGTCTTCCGTTGGTACAGGAGCCGATAAACACCTGGTCAAGGCTGGTTCCTTCCACTTCAGATACCGGCTTGATCTTATCTACCTGGGACGGACAGGCCACAACAGGTACCAGGTCCTCTGCCTTGTAAACCACTGTCCTGCAGTACTGGGCGTCATCATCTCCGTAAATCCAATCCACATCAGAGAGGTCTACCTCAGAATATTCCGCTGTTTTTTCATCCGAAGCAAAGAGGGCTGCCTTGGCTCCCGCCTCGATGGCCATATTGGAAATGGTCATTCTGGATGCCACGCTCATCTCTTCCACCGTGCTTCCTGAAAACTCAAGGGCCTTATAGGTAGCTCCGTCAGCTCCCAGATCTCCGATGAGCCTTAAAATAATATCCTTGGATGAAACATTTTCCGGCAGTTTACCGTCAATGACAACCTTGATCGTCTCCGGAACTCTCACCCACATCTCTCCGGTACCCAGGATCGCAGCCATCTCTGTATAGCCGATGCCGGATGAGAAACATCCCACACATCCATAGGTTGTCGTATGGGAATCGGTTCCGAATACGATATCCCCCGGCTTTGCGTAACCACACTCTGTCATAAGCTGATGGCAAATCCCGTCGCTTCGATGGATATTCTTAAGACCGTATTTCTTAACAAATGCATCCCCGATCTTAAAATGTCGAATGTCCTCCACTGCGCTGGCCGGAACCAGATGGTCATAGATCAACACAACCTTATCTGGATCCCAAAGCTTCGTAAATCCCATCTCTTCAAACTTTTCAGCGACAAACGGAATAAAAATATCATGGATCATGACACGGTCCACATTTACTGTGACAATCTGTCCCGGAGCAACGGCCTCCGCTTTTGTATTCTTTTTAATGATCTTTTCAATGATTGTATTTCCCATATCTATTTCACCCCGTTCCTTTTCTTCATGGCTTCCACCAGCCCTCCGGCTTCAATGATATCCATCAGATTCTGCGGTAGTGACTGGACCGGATATTCTTTTCCATCATGGATGATCGACTGGCCCAGTGACACATCCAGCATATCCCCTTCCTTCACATGCTCCTGGATCTGATCATTTTCTATGAGCAGGAGTCCGTTGTTGATGGAATTGCGGAAAAAGATCCGTGCAAAAGATTTTGCTATGACACATTTTATTTTTAATGCCTTGATAATCTCCGGCGCCTGCTCTCTGGAAGATCCGCAGCCAAAGTTCTTCCCTGCGACGATGATATCGCCCTCCCCGATCTGTGACGCCAGCTCCGGGCGCAGCGGGGAGAATCCGTACTGTTTCATATCTTCCACCGACGGAAGTGCCAGATATTCTGTGGGGATAATGATATCCGTGTCGATATCGTCTCCAAGGACCCATACTTTCCCAGTAAACTTTTCCATATGTAAACTCCTTTATCTTCTCACGATTTTTCCTGCTATGGCTGATGCGGTCACTGTTGCGGCAGATCCCAGATATACATAAGAATCCGGATGTCCCGCGCGGCCTTTAAAGTTCCTTGTTCCGGTAGAGATCAACACCTCTCCTTCGCCGATGACGCCCTGGCAGCTTCCCCAGCAGACACTGCAGTTGCTGTTCATGACCATAGCCCCGGCATCCATAAATACATCGATCAAACCTTCATCCAGCGCCTGCATGTACACCTCATTGGAAGCAGGAGCAATAAGAAATCTCACATCCTCATGGACCTTTTTCCCTTTCAGGATCTCTGCTGCCAGACGCAGCTCATCGATGCGCCCATTATTGCAGGACCCTAAGAAAGCCTCGTCAATCTTTACATCCTTCACTTCCTCCACAGGAACCACATCATCAATCAAATGCGGTCTTGCCACAACAGGTTCAATCTCATCCAGATTAATGTGGTACACCTTTTCAAAATGGGCATCCTCATCGCTGATAAACAGATTCTCTGCTTTTCTGCCCCTGGATTCCACATATTCCACAACCTTTTCATCCGGCTCCACGATCCCTGTCTTCGCTCCGGCTTCCACTGCCAGGTTACAGAGCACCAGACGTTCGTTGATACTCAGGTTGTGAGCGCCCTCTCCTGCAAATTCCATGATCTTATAATTGCATCCGTTGGCCCCCACCATACCGATGATTGAAAGAATCAGATCCCTGGCATAAACGCCTTCTTTTAAATTTCCAGTCAGTTCAAACCGGATCGTCTCAGGCACCATGACCCAGGAAGTCCCTGTCACCATGCCGTACAAAAAGTCTGTACAGCCGATCCCTGTTCCGAAAGCGCCCAGTGCGCCGTATGTACATGTGTGGGAATCCGCTCCCATAATAAGTTCTCCCGGACAAACATAGTCCTCCACCATGATCTGATGGCAGACCCCCTTGCCCTCATAAAAAGCAATTTTGTGCTCTCTGGCAAAGTTTCTCATTTTCCTATGAGCCTCCGCAGTCTTGGGATTCTCCGCCGGGATGTTGTGGTCGATGATAAAGACCAGCTTATCCTTATCCGCGATCTTTGGATGCTTCAGATCGTTGTGAAACATATCAATGGTCAAGTGTGTAGTTCCGTCATTGCTCATGAGACGGTCCAGTTCCACTGTATGGATCTCCCCCGCCTTGACTTCCGGCACTTTGGCCGCCCTTGCAATAATCTTTTCTCCGATCGTCATTCCCATAGCCTATACCTCGCCTTCATTCAAAAAGTTGATCAATCCGCCGTGGTCCAAAATATTCTGCATATAAGGCGGAAGCTTTGTACAAGGCAATGTCTCATCCTTGGTTATGATCACTCCCTCAGTGAGATTAAGTTCGATCTCATCTAACTGTTCCACTTTGTCATACAGATCCCCGCTCACAACGACCGGAAGACCGATGTTGATGGCATTACGGTAAAAGATCCTGGCAAATGACTTTGCGACAATGGCCTTCACGCCCAGTGCCTTTAAAACACTCGGTGCCTGTTCTCTGGAAGATCCGCAGCCAAAATTCTCACCGGCCACAACAATATCGCCTTCCTGTACCTTATTTGAAAAATCCGGATCAATGGATTCAAACGCATATACTTTCATTTCCTCAATATTCGGCAGAAGCAAATACTGAGATGCTATGATCTGGTCCGTATCCACATCGTTGTGGAACTTAAATACTCGACTCATAATCGACCTCCTTGTATAAATTCTCATTTTAATAAGAATACTATAAAACAGCAAAAAAATCCATGGCGTTTTCAGAAAGGCAGGTTAAAATGAAAAAAACAGACCCCTGCGGGTCCATTCTGATTTCTTTTCTTTTTATGGAGGCTGTGTTTTATCTTACCTTTATAATATTGGATCTTACGTCGTCATTAAACGGCCTGAGCACGGCACTGAAATACTGCTCCGTTTTGCTGTGTTTTGGCTTCAGCCTGATATTTGAAAGATCTCCGGACCGCGTCCTGGTGGCGTCTGCCCTGGGGCTTACCGTCATCGCTGATGCCTTTCTGCTGCTCTTAGACAGACACTATCTGGCCGGCATTCTATGCTTCTTAGGTGTACAGATCTTGTATTATATCCGCCTCCTCAGCGCAGGAGGTTTTACTTTGCTGCCCTTTCTCCCTGTCCGCTTTCTTCTGAGCGGATGCATCTTTCCCATACTGGCAGTCCTCCATATCTGGGACTCTCTCTCGGCAGCAGCCGCCTTTTATTTTCTCCAGCTGTTGTTAAATGCGGCAGAAAGCCTTTTCCTCCGCCGCATAAACCTTCACTATACCTTGTTTTCAGCCGGTCTCCTTTTCTTTGTCTGCTGCGACCTCTGTGTTGGCCTTACCAATCTCCCGTCCCTGGCTGTTCTGTCAGTCCCGGAATCTCTGCTTTCCTTTGCACAGATTGGGATGTGGATCTTTTACCTGCCGTCCCAGGTGATGATCACACTTTCTATATATCCGAAGCCCGTCCCTTATACTTAGGGATTTTCTTAAACACTTTGGTATCTCTCCATGTGATAGGGCTTATGAGCACCAGCATCGGGAACAGCTCCAGCCTTCCAGCCAGCATGTCAAACATCAGGACCACTTTGGAAAAGTCTGAGAACATGCCAAAGTTGCTGGTGGGACCCACCAGCTCAAGTCCCGGACCGATATTATTCAGCGTGGCCGCAACTGCGGTAAAATCTGTAATCAGATCATATCCGTCCAGGGCGATCAGCAGAGTAGAAAACGAAAGGATCATCATATAAGTGATCAGAAAGATATTGATAGATCTCATAACCTCATGCTCCACCACATGCTGGTTAAATTTGATCTTCCGGATGCTCCTTGGATGTATGTAGAAATACATTTCCTTTTTTACGGTCTTTAACATCAGGATCACCCTGGATACCTTAATACCGCCTCCCGTACTTCCTGCACAAGCCCCGATGAACATCAGCATGACAAGGATCACCTTTGAAAACTCCGGCCAGGTGTTAAAATCAACCGAAGAATACCCGGTGGTAGTGATGATGGATCCCACCTGAAAGGAAGCGTGGCGGAAAGCAGATTCCAGTGTAGGAAACAGATCCCTGATATTGTAGGTGATACAGGCAATGGCTGCCGCGATGACAAACAGATAATATTTCAATTCTTCAAACTTGAACGCGTCCTTAAACTTTCTGATCAGTATGAAATAATAGACATTAAAATTTACGCCGAACAGAATCATAAACACCGTCACAGTATATTGGATGAAAGGCGAATAATCCGCAAATCCAGAGTTTAAGATGGAGAAGCCTCCGGTACCCGCGCTTCCGAAAGACAGCAGCATGGAATCAAAGAGGGGAAGGCCTCCGAACATAAGAATTACAATCTCAACCACCGTCATAAAGCAATAGATCCCATACAGGATCTTGGCAGTCTGCCGCACCTTCGGCACCAGTTTTCCTACAGACGGCCCAGGGCTCTCCGCTTTCATCAAATGGAGATTTTGTCCTCCTCCCATGGGAAGGATTGCCAGGATAAAGACCAGCACCCCCATGCCTCCGATCCAATGGCTGAAACTTCTCCAGAAGAGACTGCACTTAGCCAGCACCTCCACATCGTCCAGAATGCTGGCTCCTGTAGTAGTAAATCCAGAGATCATCTCAAACATCGCATTGGTAAAAGACGGAATATCCCCGTTAAATACAAAAGGAAGGCAGCCGAAAAAGCTCATCATGATCCAGCTCAGCGCTACCGCAACAAATCCTTCTTTTGCATAATACTGCATGCTTTTCGGTTTTTTATGGCTCATAAGAAAACCTACGAAGAGGCAGAGCAGCATGACCGCAAAAAACGGGATTCCTCTTGCCTCCCTGTATATTAATGCCACGATACACGGCAGGGAGAGAAACGCTCCCTCAAACAGCATGACCAGTCCCAATATGTACCGGATAACACCATAATTCATATTCTTTTTACTCCCATCATTCTTATTCTTTTCTCAAGATATCACTGATATCATGAAGTCCGGTCTTGGTCGTTACAACGATCACGGTGTCCCCGATCCGTATCGTGTCCTGTCCCTTTGGTATGATCACTGTTCCGTTCCGGTTGATACTGCAGATTAAAATCTGGTCCCGCAGCGGCAATGACTGTAGCGGGATACCGATAACCGGTGCGTGTTCCTCAATATGAAACTCCAGCGCCTCTGCCCGGCCGTCAACGATCTTATACAGATTCTCAATATTGCTCCCGATGGAATTCTGCTTTGCCCTTACATACTGGATGATATACTGGGCCGTGATATATTCCGGGTAGATCAGGCTTCCCAGGTCAAGGCCGTCAATAATATGATTATAGCTGACCCGTTTGACCTTCGTGATCAGCTTCGCCGGCGTCTGTCCCTTTACAAACAGGGAGAGAAATACATTTTCCTCATCAAAATTGGTCAGCGCGACAAAAGCATCTGTCTCCAAAAGGCCTTCTTCCAACAAAACTTCCTGGTCGCTTCCGTTGCCGTGAATGATGACTGCTTTGGGAAGCAGAACACTCAGCTCTTCGCACCGGTCAAAATCTTTGTCAATGATCTTTACGGAGATTCCCATCTTGAGCAGCTTTTTAGCCAGATAGTACGCTGTTTTGCTTCCCCCCACGATCATAACATTCCTGACCGGGTTCATCTGAACACCAATCTTATGAAAAAACCTGCTGGCACTTCCCGGTGAAGCTACAATAGAGATCCTGTCGTTTTCCTGCAGAACAAAGTCCCCAGAAGGTATAAAGACATCATTCTGGCGTTCTACCGCGCACACAAGCACTTCGCCGTGCATTCTCTCACCGATTTCCTTCATTCCCATCCCATTTAAAATGGAATTTTTCCTGAGAACAAACTTGAGGAGTTCCACTTTTCCTTTTGCAAATGAATTGATCTCCATAGCGGTGGGGATCCTCAAAATCCTTGACATCTCCGAAGCCGCGGCAAGCTCCGGATTGATGATCATGGAAATGCCCATCTCTTCCTTGATAAAATTGATCTCCTCAAAGTAAACCGGATTGCTGACTCTGGCGATCGTCGCACATCTGCCCGCCTTTTTTGCGATCAGACAACACAATAGATTTAATTCATCTGAATTGGTCACAGCGATCATAAGATCGGCCTCTTCCACTCCTACTTCCTTCAGAATATTATAGCTGGCCCCATTTCCCACAATGCCAAATACGTCATACATATCGACCAATGACTGGACAACATGAGCCTTTGGATCCACCACTGAAATGTCGTGATTCTCACTGCTTAACTGCTCTACCAGAGAACGGCCGACTTTTCCGCAGCCTACGATAATAATATTCATACTTCCCTCTTCTTTCCCAAAATTCGTTCTATATTTTAATCAGATATCAGTATCGTAACAACAATCGGTTCATTTTACAACATAGAAAATAAGATGTTATCAAAATCAGCTATTTCACGCCCACATATCCTGTTTTTTCCACGATATACTGTCCCTGTTCTGATAACATCCAGTCCACCAGCTTTTTCACGTTCTTCTTGCGATTGCTCTTTAAGGTAGCGGCATATATAGAAACACCCAGAGGATAACTTCCGTCCCTTATGGTCTCCTTAGACGGCTTGATCCCGTCTACAGAGAGAATTTTCACCTGAGGATTTGCAATCATCTCCTCTGTATAATAACGGAAAGAAAAACCTATGGATTTGGTATTGTTTTTATACTTTGCCACCTCCTCTATCATTCCTGACATCAAGTCTTCCACCTGATGAGTGGGCGGTTCCATCACGACCTCATCTTTCATGAACCTGAGGAAAGCAGTCTGGCTGCCGCTGTCTTCATTTCTCTGATAGGCAGTGATCTTCTCATCCTTGCCCCCTGCCTGTTTCCAGTTGGTGATCTTACCGGAATAGATATCTTTGATCTGACGCTGGGTCAGATTGTCCACCGGGTTATCCTTATTTACAAAAAAGATAAAGGCCTCCCTTCCAATCGGGGTCAGTTTACACTCCTTCCCCTCTTCCTTAAATGCAGCGAGCTGGTCCTCTGACGGGCATACACCGAAAAAAATGTCTGTCTCCCCATAAAGCAGATAGTAATATCCCTCCACTGTATTGTTATAAACAAAGGCACAGTTCTTATCGTCGACTTCTTTAAGCCTTGTACCGGATGGGTATACTGCGTTGATTACGGCTGAATAGACCGGAAACAATGCAGCCGCCCCGTCTAGCACAGGCAGATTTTTCTTAAGGCGCAGTGTTGGCTTGTCCACAAGGCGTACGATCTTAGAATTTTCGGAAAAAGGCAGATAATCTTTCGTGTTAAAATTCTTGTTCTCGGAATAGGAAATAACGGTTTCTTTGTGGTTTTTCCATAAAAACCTTCCTGCTGCGGTCACCGCCAGACAAAGGCCTGCCAGCAAAATAAAAACGACAATGTTTCTTCTCCTCTGCTTCTTCATAAGCGCTCTCCTCCCGAATGCGTATGCGTTTACGTTCTATTATTTCTATCATTGTAACATAGAATTTGGGAAAAATGTTTTTCAGAGGAAGTATTTAAAAACCGGCCGCCAGTAAAAGCCGTATAGGGGAGTTTTTCTTCATTGCCGGAAAGAGGCCTAAAGAAAAACTCCCCTATTTTACAAAAGATATCCTATGATCTGCATTAGGCTCTTTGCGGCGAAACAAACCAGGCATCCGGCAGCTGTGGGAATTAAAAATGCCGCCAATGTCCACTTGATGCTTCCTGTTTCTTTTTTAACCGTGAGAAGGGTCGTGGAACACGGCCAATGCATCAAGGAAAACAAAATCATACAAAGGGCTGTGGTCTGGGTCCATCCATTCTGTACCAACAGGCTGCGGATGGTCTCAAGGCTTCCTGGTTCAGCCAGGGTCCCCTGGGAGAGGTACGCCATGATCATCACTGGAACTACAATTTCATTTGCTGGAAAGCCCAGAATAAAGGCTGCAAGGATCACTCCGTCCAGTCCGATCAGCCTTCCGAGCGGGTCCAGCATTGAAGTGAACCCATTTAACAAAGTGACTCCTCCCACAGACACGTTTGCCAGGATCCATATGAGCAGTCCCGCCGGGGCAGCCACTGCCGCTGCCCGGCCCAGAACAAACAGTGTCCTGTCAAATACAGAACGTACGATCACTTTTCCGATCTGAGGTCTCCTAAATGGTGGCAGTTCCAGGGTAAAAGAAGCCGGTATTCCCTTCAGCACAGTTTTTGAAAGCAGTCTTGAAACAATCAGCGTCATAAAAATCCCAAGCAGGATCACGAGGGTCAACAGCAGGGCTGATCCAACGGAAGCTGCCGCTCCCTGCTTTGTTCCAATAAAAAACAGACTGATGAGAAGGATCAGCGTGGGAAACCTTCCGTTGCATGGAACAAAGGCATTGGTAAGGATCGCGATCAGCCTTTCCCTTGGCGAGTCAATGATCCGGCATCCCACGACCCCTGCCGCATTGCATCCGAACCCCATGCACATGGTGAGTGCCTGTTTTCCGCATGTACAGCAGCGCTTAAAATGACGGTCCAGATTATAGGCCACTCTGGGCAGATAACCGGCATCCTCCAAAAGCGTAAACAAAGGAAAAAAGATCGCCATTGGGGGCAGCATCACGGATACGACCCATGCAAGAACCCGGTAAACACCAGACAGCAGCATCCCATTGATCCATCCAGGCACACCTGCGGCCTGAAATACCTCGCTGAGACGGTCCTCGATCCAGAACAGTCCCTTTGAAAGAAGTTCCGACGGGTAATTGGCTCCCACGATGGTCAGCCAGAGGACCACGGCCAGAAGCCCGATCATCACAGGATATCCAGTCCTTTTGCTAGTCAATATGTAATCCAGCTTCCGGTCTTTTTTTGTATAATCTTTTCTGTGGTATACCACCGTATCTGAGCAGATGTCCTGTGCAGTATTTACCAGACCCGACACGATCATATCCTCCAGCTTTTCCGGCGGCCCTCCGTCCTTAAATAGAATGCCGTTTGCCCTGTCGACAGCCCCGGCGACCGCCGGATCCTCTGAGAATGGTCTTCCGCTCCTCTGCTCCATCTCTTTTAAAAGGGATGATGTTCCCTCCAGAAGCTTCATTCCGATCCAGCGGCTTGGGAGGTTCTCGGGAATATGTTCTGCAAGTGCAGGCTCCATCATATCCAAAGCCTCTTCTAGGCAAGGTTCGTATCGTGTCTGAAGGGCTGCCGCTTTCCATCTGCCTTCTGCCATACAGTCCACCGCTTCCATCAGCTCATCCAGTCCCTCCCCACTTCTTGCCGCTGCCGACACCACAGGAATGCCCAGTTTTTCACTCAGTTTTTCAACATCCACGGAGATTCCTTTTTTTCTCGCCTCATCCATCAGATTTACACACACCACTGTCCGGTCTGTGATCTCCAGAATCTGCAGGACCAGGTTCATATTTCTCTCAAGACAACAGGCATCGCAGACGGCGATCACCGCATCGGGCTTCTGAAAACAGAGAAAGTTCCTGGCCACTTCTTCCTCCGCTGAATGTGCCATCAAAGAATAGGTCCCCGGTATGTCAACCATCACATAGGAATTGTTTTGTGTACTACAGTATCCCTGTGCGTTTGCCACTGTTTTTCCGGGCCAGTTCCCTGTATGCTGCCTCATCCCTGTGAGATTGTTAAACACCGTGCTTTTCCCCACGTTGGGATTTCCTGCGATGGCAATGATCCTGTCATTTGGATTCTGTTTTTTCACAGTCAGTTCCATACTCTAAGTCCTCTCTTTTTACCTTCTTACAACGATATCTTTCAGGTCTTCTGAACGGATGGCGATCACTGCCCCCCGGATCAGAAAGGCTGTTGGATCTCCAGCCGGACTCCTGCCCACACATTCCACCATGGTATTCCTCACCAGGCCGATATCCAGAAGTCTCCTTCTGATGCTCCCTTTTGTCTTCAATTCTTCCACCACGGCCGTCTGGCCTGGATTTAATTCATTTAAACTGCAATTCTCACTCATAAACCGATACGCTCCTTAATAGAAATTAGGATAGGGAAACTTTATTTCACAATGCTATTATATTGAGGGACAAAATGAAACGTTACAATAACTAAGAAAAAGGAATGGTCAGATGGAAAAAAAGAAAGGGTTTTATACACTGAAGGGCTATCAAAAGGGAGAACCAGAGAGCATGACAGCCTCCATGGAGGACTATCTGGAAATGATCTGCCGCCTGCTTTTATCAGAGGAAGTCGTGCGGGTCAGCCAGCTGGCCTTAATGCTGCATGTCCAGCCTTCTTCCGCTTCCAAGATGGTTAAAAACCTAAAGGATGACGGCTATCTCTTATCTGAGAGATACGGCTATATCCGTCTGACAGACAAAGGAAAGCATGCAGGAGATTATCTTTTATTCCGGCATGACATCCTAAACCGGTTTTTGTGTCTCATCAATCAAAGTGAAGATGAATTGGAACAGGTGGAAAAAATCGAACACTTTATAAATAAAGAGACCGTATATAACATAGAAAAATTTTTGGAACAACATGAAAAATAAATGCCTTGCATCATACTTTTAACAGAAAAGAAGCGGCAGAAAAATTTTCTGCCGCTTTTTATGAAAATATTGGTTTAACAGTTTGGGCCACAATCAAAAGCAGGGTTAAACGCATAGAAGTTTTTGGAATCCAGACGTTCCTGCACTCTTCTGAGCGACTCGCCGAACCTCTGGTAATGAACGATTTCCCTTTCTCTAAGAAATGCGATCGGATCTCTGACATCTGGATCTTTGATCAGGCGCAACAGGTTATCATACGTTGTTCTGGCTTTTTGCTCCGCAGCCAGGTCCTCATGAAGGTCAGTAATAGGATCTCCTACAGACTGGAAGAAATCAGCAGTAAATCCTACTCCGCTGGCTGCCTGAGGCCAGATACCAGTTGTGTGGTCTACATAGTATTGATCAAATCCAGCCGCCTGAATCTGTTCCGGTGTGAGATCGCAGGTCAGCTGATGGACAATCGAACATACCATTTCCAAATGGGCAAGTTCTTCTGTTCCAATATCTGTGAGCACTCCGCACACTTCTTTATAAGGCATGGCGAATCTCTGGGAAAGGTATCTCATGGATGCGCCAAGCTCACCATTCGGTCCGCCATATTGAGTCATGATGACTTTTGCTATCTTTGGATCACATTTTTTGATGTTGACTTTATATTCCAAACGTTTTTCATAATTCCACATAGTCTAACATCCCCCTCTCTGCCATGGCCAACTGCTGGTTGCCCAGGTAAATGTGTCTGTGATCTCCGCTGAATCAATGGTTAAAGGCTCAAAGTATTGGGAATACTCTTTAACAGCTTTATTTCTTGCACATTGATATTGATTAAAATGACTGATGGCTTCCTGATCATCCGGATGAGTGTCCAGGTACAGCGTTGTGTCGATCAGAGCAAAGCTCACCGCGTCGATATAGCTCAAAAGTTTCTGCTGGTCATATTTGTTCATCGTCTACACCCCGCCTTCCCATAAAATGGTTTTTTTAATTCCGGGAAAATGGTGCCGCATGCTAATCCTTCTTCTGGGCAAAAGACCTGGTCCCAATGCTGCCATGGTACATAGGCCATAGCGATCGGCATGGAGTCAACACCGTCATGACGGTGACCCATATGATCATTTCTTCTCATCTTTGATCTATTACCGCAGGATCGCTCCATCTCAAATGGTGCCGGCTGTCCGCATGAGCATCTCTGCTGATTGTATTTTTCCAACGAAATATCTCCTTTCAATTCTGATAATATCAGTTTATGTGAACAATATTAGAATGTGCAGAGCCGATCCTATTTATATTATGAGATCAGAGTCATGAACGCCAAAAAAAGGATTGCCTAAATATCAGGCAATCCCGGAAATATTTATTGAATTTTAATTTTTATAAAACAGTCAGTGAAGGTGCTGTGTAAACTCTAGTCTGAAGTTCTGCGTCCAGCATATACAAGCCCTTAGGATCTGTTCCGAACATCTCATACTTCTGAACAAGGGAGTCTGTGTTGTTCTCTTCCTCCATCTGTTCTTTCACAAACCAATCCAGGAACTGCATGCTCCTAAAGTCCTTGCACTGATATGCTGCGTCATAGATAGCATTGATCAGCGATGTAACATACTGTTCGTGTTCCAGAGCTGCCTTGAGCGGATCAACCGGCTGTTCAAACACTTTGTCCGGCTGGGCCACAGCACTGAATGTCACCTTGCTGTTGTTGGCCTGGAGATATTCCATAAACAAGATCGCATGGTCTCTTTCTTCCTGAGCCTGAATCTTAAACCAGTTGGCAAATCCATCCAAATTCTTCTCCACATAGTAGTTGGACATATCTAAGTATAGGTAGGAAGAATAAAACTCCTTATTAATCTGGTCGTTCATTAATTCTGCTACTTTTTCATTTAACATATGGCTTCCCCTTTCGTTGCTTCACTTTTTTATAGCATCCCTATCATACCAAAAATATGTAAATTATGAAAGAGGCTTTCTGGCTTCCTCAAATTCTTCCTGCATTTCTTTGGTCGGTTCTTCTGTCAAAAGGCTGACTACAATGATCAGAAGGGAAGAGATGATAAATGCAGGCAAAAGACAATAGATCTCAAAGATGCCTCCAAGTTTTGCAAAGGTATAAGGCCATACAAGCGCGATTGCTCCTCCGCTGACCATTCCTGCGATTGCACCCTTTAAGTTGGTGCGTTTCCAGAACAGAGCAAACAGGATCAACGGGCCGAATGCTCCTCCAAAGCCTGCCCACGCATTTTCCACTAGTTTAAATACAGAGCTGTTTTCGTCAAGCGCCACAAGAACTCCAATGACGGCAATGGCAACGGTCGTGGCTCTTGAAATAACAAGAATCTTTTTCTCAGATGCTTTTCTCTTAAAAAAGCCCTGGTACATATTCTTTGCCACACAGGAAGAGGCGATCAAAAGCTGGGAATCGGATGTACTCATGGTCGCTGCAAGAATTCCGGACAGGATGATACCGGCAAAAAGCAGCGGGATCACTCCCTTAAACAAATGCATGGTCATATAGATAAAAATCCTCTGGTTTCCACTCCCTGCAAGCTCCTGTACATTTGGATAGAGGGCTGCTCCTGTAAATCCAATACATACTGCAACGGTCAGGGAAATGAGAACCCATACCATAGCAATATTTCTTGACTTTTTGATCTCATGGATGTTTCTGATAGCCATAAATCTTACAAGGATATGGGGAACCCCAAAATATCCAAGTCCCCATGCAAGTCCTGATAAGATCGGAATGACACCCTGGGACACCGCATGTCCTGTTGCCGGATCATGATATTTCATGACATCAAAAAAACCTTCCAAAGACTTTCCGTGTTCCACCACGTTTCCGACGCCTCCTACGGCGATGACTCCCACGATCAGTACGGTCACAATGGCAAAGGACATTAAAAGGCCCTGAATCAAATCTGTGGTACTGGCTGCAAGGAAACCTCCGATGGATGTGTAAATCACAATAACGGCTGCACACGCGATCATACTCGCCTGGTAGTTCAGCCCGAAGACTGAATTAAATAAAGTTCCACAGGCCGCAAATCCAGATGCTGTATAAACAGTAAAGCAAATAAGAATCATGACTGATGAGATGAACATTAAAATATTCTTGTCATCCTTAAACCGGTTGCTAAAAAAATCCGGCACCGTGATGGAGTTATTGGAAATCTCCGTATACCGGCGGAGTCGTTTTGCAACGATCTTCCAGTTTAAATAGGTTCCCAGGATCAGGCCGATGGCAGTCCAGCCCGCCTGGCTGAATCCAGAAGCATAGGCAAGCCCAGGAAGTCCCATTAAAAGCCAGCTGCTCATGTCGGATGCCTCTGCGCTCATGGCTGTCACCCAAGGTCCCAGACCCCTTCCCCCAAGAAAGTAGTCCTCAGATGTCTTATTCTTTTTGCTGTAAATCACTCCGATATAGACAACCACTGCCATGTAAGCGATCATGGCGATCAGAATTGGTGTTTTCATATGATTTTCTCCTCTTTGTCAAAATATAAGACCAAGCCTTTTGACTTGGTCTTTTTCGGATAATATTATAGCATAATTTCCATATCAGGCGCAATTACTATTTTCAATACCGCTTCTCTGGAATAATCACTGCCGCCACAATATAAACGACCAGACCGGTTCCGGAACATCCCAGCAACACTGCTCCCAGGCGGACCAAAGTAGGATCCACGTCAAAGTATTCGGCAATCCCTCCGCAAACTCCGCAGATCATTTTGTCATCCCTGGATTTATATAATCTTTTACTGCTCATAACAAGCCCCTCCTTATATATTGTTTAAAAAGTTTATGTCGATGTCCCCGCTTCCGCAGTTCACATCGATTGATTTGGTTCCTTTTCCCCAAGCCCCTCTTTTGTTATCGTGTTCCAGCTCATGTCCATCTAAGACCACATCTCCGCTTCCCACAGTAATATTATATCTGTAATTCTCCCTGCTGTCCCATATATTTGCCCCGATGTCTCCGCTTCCGCATTGAATGTCGATGGTCTCAGACCGGATCCCGTCTAATTTAATATCCCCGCTTCCGCATTGGATGTTCATACTTTTCGATGTGAGTTCCTCCGATGAAAAATCGCCGCTTCCCACGTCCAGGCGGAAAGTATCCAGGTTCACATCTCTTGGTATACTCAAAACAGCACGTTCATAACCATAGTCGTAAAAAAACCAATGGGTTCTTCTCGATATGGATTTGATTGTAAGCTCCTTGTTGTTTGTATCCAGTTCAGACCGGAAAAGCTTCCGTCCTCCCTCCGTTGTCAGTACAATCTGGTCTCCCTGTCCTCTCACGATGGACAAATCCTTGCTGCCCACTGTAATACTTATCCGTTTTACACTCTCTTTCGGAAATTCAAGCTTCTCTTCAACAGAATCTAGATCCCGCCTTGTATAACCATTTATTTTTTCTCTCACATAATTGTAAGAATCCGTGAATGAAAATCCCATGGCTGCCGCCGCTATAATACATCCTGCACCTGCGACAGTAAACACCAGACAAAGGATCAGACAGATTTTATAAAATCGTTTCATGATGTTTCTCCCCCCTTATGAAATATACGCTGGAACAGGTTTACGATTCCCCGGATACAAGGCGGGATCACTTTCACGAGGATCCAGACAAACAAGATGCAGAACAAAAGCCCCACTGCCATCATCAGAAGTCCACCGCCGCTCATCATCAGCCCTGTAGGAAGCTGTGTAAACATCTTTACGATTCCTGCCACAAATATGCCAGCAGCCCGACGCTCACTCCGGCCACCGCAGATACGATGCCAAAAAACACTCCGACGATGCCTATGGCGGTTCCCCCAACAGCTCCGATCAGCGGCAGTCCAAGTATGACTGCCCCGATGATCAAAAGAATGATCAGTACAAGATTCCGGTCCCGGTTCCCCCGAAAATGGAAACCTGATTTCTTTTTTGCCTTTTCAGGCATCTTTGTATTTTCATCATATCTTTGATTATGATATCCATGTTCTGTATATTCATCCTCCCCGGTCGTTCCTTTCAGAGAATCGCGGATCATCACAGCCACCTTTTCGGGACTGCCCAGTTCCTCGATTACCTGCTGTTCTCTTTCCGGTCCTGCCTCCTCAAAATAATCCACATAATATCCAATTGCATCGTCCCGTTCCTCCGGTGAAATGTCCTGAAGCAAATATGCCAGTTGGTCCAGAAATTCTTCTCTACTCATGGACTGCCCCTCCTTCAAATATTTTCGTAATCTTAAATGAGTAAGATTTCCACTCTGTCTTATATAAGTTCAGTTGAATCATACCCTGACTGGTCACTTTATAGTACCTGCGGTTTCTCCCGTCGCACTGCCTGTCGTAAACCTCCATGCAGCCTTCTTTTCTGAGTCTGCGCAACACGGGATACAAAGTAGACTCTGATACATCCAGGACTTTTCTTACATCCTGGGTAATCTTATACCCATAGGATCCTTCTTCTTCTTTTGAGACTACTGCCAGAACAATCGCGTCCAGCAAA
>OAWB01000712.1_pt1 | contig 16125 bp, 20 predicted proteins | sample 1550621 | NCBI WGS metagenome assembly OAWB01 (sample SAMEA2580107, study PRJEB22360) | human gut metagenome | biome: human gut; feature: human-associated habitat; material: faeces | place: Denmark | collected 2008/2010
TTGTTGACTTTAGTCTATTGAGCAGGTAACGAAGTGTCTGCGAAATAAAAAACCACCTGCTATGCAGGTGAGTTGGGGGAAAGCTTAAGCTTCAAGCAAAAACCCTCCTATGATAAGATTTAAAAAGGTTCGCCAACCAAAAAATAAGATCATAGGAGGGATCCAAATGGACAATAACAGTCTATCACATACAACGTGGAATTGTAAATATCATGTAGTTTTTGCACCAAAGTATCGAAGAAAGATAATCTATGGACAGATCAAGAAGGATGTGGCAAACATACTGAGCATGTTATGCAAACGAAAGGAGATCGAGATCATAGAAGCGGAATGCTGCAGGGACCATGTCCATATGCTGATCAAGATACCACCCAAATACAGTGTGTCACAGATCATGGGATACCTGAAAGGAAAAAGTTCGCTGATGATATTTGACCGGCATGCAAATCTGAAATACAAGTATGGGAATCGACATTTCTGGTGTAGAGGATATTACGTAGATACAGCAGGTAAAAATGCAAAAAAAGATAGAGGAATATATAAAGAAACAGCTACAAGAGGACATCGAATACGACCAAATGACCCTGAAAGAATACATCGACCCGTTTACGGGTGAGCCAGTAAAGTAGGGGGAAGAGAGGCCCGTTAACGGGCACCCGGAGAACGAAGTGTGGTTGGCGGACCGGATCAGAGCATCTTTAGATGCAAGACAAGTAACGGTCCCTTATAGGGACAGGACAAACTACCGGCTGAGCCGGTAGTCCTGATTTCCATAGAAAAATTCTGCGAATTTGATTATGTTTAATTTAAGAACATTAGTTTTACAGGGTTCTTACCGAAGACCGGAAGAGATATAAATATAGATAGAATCATTCATTATAATTATGATAAAATAGAACAGGGAGCTTGTTTAAATAAAGGAGGAGAAGTATGAATAAATTAATAAAAAAAGCAGCAATCATAGCAATGAGCGGGGTTTTAACTTTTTCTATGATGCCATCAATTTCCGCTAAAGCAGCTAAAAAGAAATTATTCGTAAATAAGGTGTATGATACGACAACACAAGTAAAAGGAAAGACCAAGAAAAAGTATCAGGTGCGGGTTATAATAGGAAAGCAGACGTATAAAGCAAATGCAAGTAAAACAGGAAATTTCAGCGTAAAAATTCCTAAACAGACGGCAGGAGAAAGTCTGATTGTGAAAACTTATCGGAAATCAGGGAGAAGATGGAAGTACTACACGAAGAAAAAAGTTTCTATTTTAGCCAAAACAATTTCAGTTAAAAAGTTTTCAAAGACTTCCAAGTACATTAAAGGATATGCAAGGCCAAAGTACAAAATTAAATTAACTATGAATGGAAAGACGTATACGAAAAAGGCTGGCAGCAAGACAGGATATTTTGCAGTGAAAATGAAAAAAGCTGCAGGCAACGCGACGGGCACAATTAAGCTGTATGACACAAAAGGGAAGTATGTAAAAACTTATAAGATACAAGCTGAATCTGATTATACGCAAAATGGAAAACCTTATAATGGGAAAGTACCTGGTCTCTCTGACCCCATCAATGTAGAAGACTTTAATAATAGGCTGAATAGCACGAACACATTTAAGGATAATTCTATTTACTATAGATATGATATTACAAAAAGTTTTTCAGATGTGTGTTCTGGGTATGGCAGAGGCAGTTGTGGTTATATTTCAACTTACTTAGGCAGAAGTAATAATGAAGAGAGTATGTGGTTCACTGCTAAAAATGGAGTTACGCTTTATTATATGACGTTTGAGTCTGGCGATTTGAGAAATACTCCTATTCCTGGACCATCCAACAAGGCAGAGATAATAAAATCTGGAGAGACAGTACAGATTGACCCTAAGTTTAAGGATGCGGAAGGGCACATTTCGCGTTTAGCAATAAAGATTGTTGGTTATAAAAATGGGAAGCCAGTGATCATGGTGTCTGAATTATTATAATAAGGAATCGACACACTGTAGTAATTAAGACTTTTTTACATTTTGAACCGTTCCCCGCAAAGCAGAGAATAAAAAATAAAACTTTTTCTGCCAGTAGGTACTGCCTGCTGGCAGTTTTTATGTTGCTTGTAAATAACTTTGTGTCATTCCCGTATTTTTTCTTTCTATAAAATATGCTCCCGTCTAAGCGGCAAGCTTTTCTTATTGTATTTGTCTGCCTGGAAGGGAGCATATCAGAATTTAGTTATATTTTCACGTTTCTTTTGCTATATATTGTTTAAAAACTGCTGTTCTATATGAACTAGGATCCGGTCATCTTTTGTCAGATGTGCAGGAGCGCACTCTCTTCTTATCTTGTCCATCTTACAGTGAATGCATAGGTCATCTGTTGAATTATAGATCGTCTCGCCGCAGATACTGCACGTTGTGACGCTAAAAATAAATTTTCCGATATCTTCATTATAAAAATGATGGTACATAGCTTCGTCAATGTCGCTTACATCTCTGGATACAGAATCTCTCCAAAGCCTGTAATTCTGAAATGCATAAGAACCGGCCTCTCTGCTGATCTGAAAGCAGGAGGAAACATCATTCTCATCTCTGCACTGGGCAAAATGAATCGCCATCCTGGGAGCCAGGATATTGCTGGCGAAAAAATTAGCCTGGTGCTCATTTTGGGAGCATTCTTTGGAATGCCCCAGCATAATATGTCCCAGCTCATGCATAATGGAGAACCGGATCCTAAAAGGAGACTTTGTCTCATCATAGGCAATGATCCGGTTGGCACCGTAGCGGAACGCGTCCTCAGAATAATTTCTGCAGTATTCATAGAGCCGCTCATTGATGTCCCGCATGTTCTGATACGTGAAAATCCGGTATCCGTAGTGTCTTAAAATACTGTAGCAGTCAATCGGAAATGACTGGATCTCACAGTCTCTGTAAACATCAAGTATCTTAAGAAGTATATCGTGATAATTCAAATCCACCAATCCTTTATAATTCAGATAACATCTTTATAAGTTCTAATTTTTCTTCGATGGACATTTCCTTCCCATTCCTTGCGATCAGTGTTTTCAAATCTGCATAAGATGGTTCATTTTGATTGTCAGAGATCAGAGATTCATCGTCACAGAAATATTCTGTGGTGACTCCAAACTCCTTTGAGATTTTTAAAAGAACTTCTATATCAGCTTTCCGGCTGTCTCTTTTGATCATAGAGTAGATTGTGGTAGGTGCCACGTTGATCTTTTTGGCCAGCTCGTTGGGATTCATATGATGTTCTTTTAACAACAGCTCTAACTTTGATCCAATACCCATAAAAATATACCGCCTTTCTATAGAAAGAATAGCATATTAAAAAGTTTAAGTAAATAAAAAAATATGCAAATGCGTATAATTACATTGACAAATAACTCAAATGAGTATATCATGACAATAGAGATTACGCAAATGAGTAATGATAGGAGGTAGACTGTTGCCATATATAAATTTGAAAATGGAATTAATGAAATCCAATATCACAAACGAAGAAGCAGCGAGTGTATTGAAGTTACAGGCGGAGGACGTAGTGGACAAGCTGTCAGGTTCCGGAAGGTTCACCATTGAGGAAGCAATGTGTTTAAAAACAGCATATTTTCCTCATCTGCCTTTGGAATATCTGTTTGTACATACGAAATCGCAGCCGTAACAAAATTACGCTCTTTACTAAAGAGTATAGAACATAAGTTCGTGAAAGGCAATAGGCATAATATACAAAATTGGAAGGGAGATTGTTATGTTTGACTTTACCACAGAGCAGGGACAGATGGACACAGTCATCGGGATTTTACTGCATCATTATAAAAAAGAGGATTTATCAGAGTTTTATGGAATATCACCAAAATTAATCAATATCTGGATGGAACGGTACCGCAGAAGGGCATTGGAGGAAATTAAGAGGAGACAGATTTGTTTCAACGGTCGTTCTGTGAAAAAGATGAAGCCACTATTATCAATCTACAGGCCAACCTCCGGAGCGGTGTACATTGACTGGAAGCATATAAGATAAAAGAAGAGGGGAGGAATACGATGACAGAAAAAGATATGGGACAGATGTATTATCTGAATAAGGAAATTGAAAGATTAAATGAAGAACTGAATTGGATGGAATGCAAGAGTATGATGAAAAGCCCTATTTTGACCGGTATGCCTTTTGGAGGAGGAGTCAGCGATAAGACTGCTGACTATGCAGTGCGGATAGAAGAGATCAAAAATCTTATCGATATATCAGTGAAGAAATTACTATATACAAGGGCAGAGATTGAACGTTTTTTACAGGAAATTGAAGATCCAGAGCTGAGACTGATCATAAGACTGCGCTCGATCAATCATCTTGGATGGCAGGAGATAGGGGAAGAACTGGGGATGGACAGAAGGACCGCATCGAGGAAGTACCAGAAATTCTGTGATGAGGTGTTTGCCCACAATGTCCGCTGAGATAATGATATAGTTATCATAGAAATTAAAAGATTGAAAATCCATTTTTAAAAGGATCTCATTTCTCTCTTTTATTTTTTCCCTGTCGGTAGAGGACAGGCAGAAAATCTGCCCACAATGTCCGCTGGCAGAATGATATCATTATAATAGAGAAAACAGGCAGGAGATCCCACCTATGAAATTTGGTCTTCCCGCCTGTTTTCTTCTATGAAAAAAGGAATTCCCAACCCGTCGTGTAATACAGCTGTAATGATAAAAGTATTTTTAGGAGGTGTGCAAAATAGAAAATTTAATTTATCAGAGATTAGCAGATTCTGCAGATCTTGTTAAGCTTCTGGCAAAATATAATGGAAAGCCGGCAATATTTCAAAAAAGAGCTCCCGATGATTCTGATGAACTGTGGGAAAGTGATCCGTATCCAAGGATGATCTATGAAGTAGAATTAAAGGAAGAAATGGAAAGAGAATTTAGCAAAAGGATCCGTCTTCACGTTATTTGTAAGAAAGGACAGCAGACCAATTCCCTGGATTTCAAAATGCCAATTCTTACGGCGCTGGACCGTTGCTTTTTTACAAAGATAGATGTAACTCTGGGTACAAGGTGGAGTCATACAGAACCAGCTGTACTAGAAAGTGGAACATCAGTGGAGGAGACCATCTACACATTCAACGGAATGCTTTTTACAAAGCAGGAAATGATAGAGCCAGATCCGGTGGCTGCATTAAACAGCTGGCTGAAAAATACTTTCGAGGATGCGGTTATAATCAGCAGAGATCCACTTGAAGATATTTGGAAACCAGGAAATAGTGAATCAGCGATCTATTGCCGTCTGGAAAGCATGGCTCCAGGATCTTATAAAGATACGTGGTGTAATTCCTGGATCACTGCCGGTATCAGGATCCATATTATAGCAGAGCAGTATAAAAAGCTTTCTATGATACGGGAAATTACGCAAAAGCTGGCAGGTATTAAGTCACTGACCATGAGTGACGGGGGACCTTTATACATTATGAAGGTAAATTATAATGATACTCTGAACCCACTGAAGCACCGGCAGTTCTTTATTGAGTGCCAGTATGGGGTCCTTCGGCAGGAAGAGGAGAAGCAACCAATTCGTAATATCGATATTCAGGAGGGATAGTATTGAAATCACAGGTAAAATACAGCATGGAAGAATTTGCTTCCAATCCGGAAGTTCTTGCAGCATCTGAGGATCTGATCAGAGCTGCTTTTTCTTTTGCCGGACTAGAAGAAGCATCAGAAAAAGAAGCAAAGAAAATTGTAAATGATTATAAAAGCAAGGAGGTACATTAGACTATGGGAGGAACATATCAGGCAGGGGAAGAAAAGGTAAGACCCGGAGTTTACAGAAGGTATTCAACAGAGGATAAAAAGCTTGTAGCAGGAGCGATGACAGGAGTTTTTGCAATTCCGGTAAAAGCTGATTTTGGTCCTGTAGGAGTTGTCACAATTCACACAAAACAGGATACACTCAAGGAAATGTATGGTGTAGGAGGGACAGTAAAAGGGGCAACGAATCTTTTTGAAGGAGGGGCTGCCAAGGTTCATGTGTATCGTTTGGGGACAGGGGGCACCAAGGGAACACTGGATCTGAAAGATGCTGAGGATGCAGCTGTGGTTTCTCTGGAAACAAAATATCCAACGGATATTACATTTGCGGTCTCATTAAAACAGAAATTAGGAAGTGAAACAAAGAGAGAGTTTTCTGTATATCAGGGAGCTGTTTTAAAGGAAAAGTTTGAATATGAAGTACAGGCTGACGGTGATGAAGGACAGATTCTTACTGAAATTATTAACGCAAAATCAGCTGTTTTTCATGCTGAAAAAGCTGCGGAAGACAAAAAACCAGTTTCAGTCGTACAGCAGGAGATTACTCCGGGAACCAATCCCACAGTTACAAACGCAGAATACAGTGCGGCATTGGAGGCCTTTGAAGCTTATAAGTGGAATGTTCTCGTAACAGATACCGTAGATACTGCTGTACATGAGCTGTTAAAAGCATATATGAAAAGGTTAAAGAATAATGGTTCCATTGGTTCCTGTGTTGTCGGAGAGGGAAGTGATGTTGCTTTTGAAGAGCGGATGGAACATGCAAAATCATTTGATTCCGAATACTTTATCTATGCTGGAAGCGGTTATGTGGATGCAGAGGGCAATAAAGTAGACGGCTATGAGGCAGTTACTATTCAGGCAGGTATTATCGGAAGCACTCCATCCAATAAGTCCGTTGTACATACTGTTATTCCGAATGCAGTCGATACTCTTGAAGTTTTGAAAAACGAAGATTATATTCACGCCATTGAAAACGGCATGCTTCTTCTCTCACCAAGTGAGGAGGGGGAAGTTTGGTTTGACAGCGGAGTGAATACACTGACAACGTTAAATGAAAACCAGGATGCAGGATGGAAAAAGATCCGCCGTACAATGACCAGATATGAAATGTTTGACAGAATCGACAGAACAATCACACCTCTGGTTGGAAAGGTAAACTGTGACTCAGACGGTATTTCCAATGTAGTGAAAGTGGCACAGGATGTTTTGATCGCAATGGTGAACGAAGGAAAATTAATGGATGGTGCAAATTTCTATGAGGATCCGGAACAGGCACATGGCCCGGATAATGCACATTTTATTATTGAGGCATCTGACATTGACAGCTTAGAAAAAATTTATCTGAACTATAAGTTCAGCTTTTCAGGAGAATAGGGGGAGAAAGAATGAGTGATAAAATTGATGTACGTACAGTAATGACAGGAAATGACGGAAAATTATTTATTTTTGATGGAAAAGAGAGAATTTTATTAGCAGAAATAAAAGATTATGAGATTAAGGCCAGCTTTGGAAATATCGAATATCAGCCATTAGGGGATGTACAGGAGTATTCAATTCCAAATAAGGTTAAATTCACCCTTACTTTTTCAGGGGCAGTTGTCAGAGATGATATTTTAATGGATCCGATCCTGAAAAAGCTTGCCGAGGGTGAAATACCGAAATATGATTTCCAAAGCACTGCAACACGTTCTTTGGATAAAAAGGAACAAAAATTGACACTAAGGAATTGTATTCCAAACGGAGACTTTGACATTATGACTTTGAAAGCTGGTGAAGTGATTACCAGACAGCAGAGTTTCACGATCAACAGTATTCCGGTTTTTGAAGAAATATTATCAATCGGTAAATAAGGAGGATATAAAAGATGGAAAATGTAGCGAACACAAGTGTAGAACAGGGAATCGAAGTGACAAAGGAAAATGAGATGGATTTAGTACAGGGGCTGCTGGCAGCAGCAGATTTCAGAACAGATGACGCTCTTCAGACAGAAATCCAGATCAAAAGGAAAGGTAAATTGTTTTTTTCCTTTAAAATCCGTCCATTGAGTGAAGAGGAATTACTGACTGCGCGAAGAAAATCAGTAGTGAAAATGGCAAACCCCAATAATCCTAAATTACCGCCGATTGAAAAAGAGTTAAGAATTGAAGAATTTACTGCATGGAAAATCTATCTGGCAACCGTGGATAAGGAAAATGTGTGGGATAATCCAACAGTAATGGATGGCCTTGAAAGAAAAGGTTTTTCTGTACTGCAGGGAATTGATGTAATTAATACGGTGCTGAGAGCCGGAGAAAAAGACGCAATTGACGATCAAATTGATAAACTAAGTGGATTTTATGACTCTGAGGTAACTGTGGAGGACTACGCAAAAAACTGATTGAGGCTAGTCCGCTAGCCTGGAAGCTACATTACATCTGGCAGAAACAGGGAAAACTGCCCTCAGAGATCCTCGGCTTGGGCCGGGGGGAGAGGGCTTTTGTCCTTGCCTCCACAGAAATAGAATTGGAAAATTATTTGGAATGGAAGGAGGGGGAGTAAATTGTCAGACACAATTGTGATTGGTGGAGATGAATATGAATATACTTCTACTGGATATAGAAAGAAAAAGAAAGTTGGAATTGGCGATTTAGATTTTGAAAAAGATCCATATGGGACAAATAAAAAAGTTGCTGAGATTTATGCTAAGACAGGGAAAATACCAAAAGGTATTGATAAAATTGTTGCAGGAGAGAAAAAATCTTTTTCTCAGAAAGAAGTACAGGAATTTAAATATTTGGAAAATCAGATGAATAAAAGAATAAAAAAATTCTTCTCTGACAGAAATCCAAATCGGTGGCAAATGAATGAAAAGAATAAACTATTATCTTCAGGAAGTGTTTCTACAGAGTGGGTAATGAACAATTCTAATATGGGAGTTGCGCCTGAAGCCGAAAAGCTTGCTGAAGAAGAGAAAGAGTTTAGAAGAGGGGTTGTTGATTATTGGAAAGAAAAAATTAAAAATCAAGTTATAGCTTATGCAGATCAAGAATATGACAATACATTTAATGATTTGTTCGGCCCACAGATTGGTAATGCAATGAATAGATTACCTAAGGAAATAAGAGATGTAATTAGTCCGAAAGCCCAAATTTTAGCTAAAATATCTGATATACACGATGTTGTAGTGGCAGAAGATCCTGGAAAGGAAATTGCAAAAAAAATACTGGACACATCAGGAGATATATTGTTAGGCACAGTATTTAAAGGAGTAGGCAAAATTATTTCAATTTCCGGAAACAAATTACCCAAAAACATTAAAATACCTGAAAATATCAAAGTTCCGAAAATTGTAAGAAGCATAGCAAAAGAAGGAATCAAGAAAGCTCTGGGGAAGGCGATGGGATTTTCACAAGATAATTATTTAGATAATTTAAGAGATAAAAATGGAGCAGTCTGGGATAAAGAAAAAAAAGATCTTGTTCCCAAAAAGCCAGATTCTCATAATAAGAAAAATACTTATTGGATCAAAGAAACTGCAAATGGGTTGGTTATTAAGAAACCTGGACAGAAAGAAGAAATATATAAACCCAAGAAACCGCCAGTTCTTCAAATGCTTCAGCCCTGGAATGTTGGTATAAAAAAACCTATTCTTCCATCAAAATCAAATGTAGGGACACACTCAGGTCAAAGAAATTCTTCAAGAAGAAGCCATCCTAGGATTTCAAGGAGAGAAAGAGAAAAGAAACAAAAAGAATTACTTCATAAGTCAAAGTCCGGGGGATTGCTACCTTTTGCATCTCCAGCAATTCCACATGCGGATGGTGGTTTTGTAAACAAAACAACACTGAGCTATGTGGGCGAAGATGGACCTGAGGCTATCATTCCACTGGGAAGTAAGCGACGTCAAAGAGGGTTGGATTTGTGGAATCAGGCAGGTGCTATGCTTGGAGTCCCGGGCTATGCCAATGGAGCGATAGTGGGAGGTAAGTCGGCTGGGTCTGTTAAAAAATCTAAAAAGACTGCAGTACATAAAACAGAGAGCAAAGGCAAAACCTCGGCAAATCACAAAAAATCTCCGGTAAAAGTTTCTGTAGGCAATATTTCTATCAATGTAAAAGGAAACGGTGGAGGATCTGGAAAAAATGTAGATTTACTGCAGCTATTAAAAGCCCAGAGGGGACAGGTGTCGGATGAGCTCTGTTCTATCATTGCAGATGCTGTCGAAGGAGCCTATAAGAATATTCCAGTGGCATAACAGATGAAAGGAGGAAAATGTGAAAGAAGTAAGTATTAAATTATACGAGCCGGGAAATAAAGATGGCGGTATTACAATTCCGCTTCTGCCAGGAGAGTTAGAATACAAAAATTCCTCCAGGCTCCAAGAGTACGAGATTTTAGATTTAGGAAAAGTCAGCATTCCCAAGGGACGTAATTTGTGCACTATCGGCTGGGAAGGTATTTTCCCGGCAATCACCAGAGAAAAGTTTGAGTTTATTCAGGGAACACTGAAACAGCCCGGTTTCTATATAGATAAGATTGAGCGTTGGCGGCAAAAACATAAAAAAGTACAGGTTGAAATATCGAAAACTGCCTTTAAATCAAAGCTAATGTATGTAAATGAATTTACCTGCACCCTTTCCGCTGCAGGAGATTATAAATATACGATTTCGTTTATCGAAGCGGCAGAATTAAAACTGAAGCGAACCGTGAGGAAAAGTAAGAAAGGTACAAAAAAATATAAGGTAGGCAGAAACTCAGAGACTTTAAGGGATATCTCTAAGAAGTTTTATGGTGATGGTACAAAGTATCAAAGGATTTATAAGGCAAATAAGACTTTAATTGATAAAGAAAATGCGAAAAAGAAAAAAGAGGGAAAAAAAGTAAAATCCCAATACACAATTTATAGAGGACAGGTGCTGACAATTCCACCAGCGACTGCAGCTGAGAAGAAAAAATTATCGATCCTTGCTTTGCAGAAAGCTATCAATAAGGATAAAAAATATGGCAAGGTTCCGGTAAATGGAAAGCTAGACTCATCCACAAAGACCATTTTGAAAAAAATTGTTATTAAAAGCGGAAGCAGGGGCGAAGTCGTTAAGTTCGTACAGGGCAAAGTCGGAGCAACGAAAGATGGAATTTATGGACCTAAAACAAAGGCAAAAATTAAAACCTACCAGAGAAAACATAATTTAAAAGCTGACGGAATGGCAGGTATCAAAACTTTGACCAAGATGGTTAGTTAGGAGGAAATCTTATGGAAGGGACACTCCAGAACCCTATTTATAAATGTACCATCAAAACAAAAAAAGCTGTTTACAATGTTTCCAAGATTTTAACTGGCCTAACGGTTACACAAAATCAGGATGATCTGGCTCAGGGAGTTACAATTACAATACCTAATATCAAAGATAAAAAGAAGTATTTGTATAATAACATCACGGTCAGAGACACTCTGATATTATCCTGTAAGACTGGGAAGCATTATAAGGAAATATTTAGGGGGACAATCTGGGAGAAAGATTATACCAGTGACGTTACAAAAGACCTGTCACTAACCGCCTATGACAGACTGATTTATCTTCAGAATACAAAAGATAACTTTTTCTTTGCTAAAGGGAAAAGTACGAAGAGTATTCTTCAGACAATCTGTAAACGATGGGGAGTCAAACTCGACTTTCAGTATAAGAACATTAAACACAAACGGACCATTATACGTGAAGTTAACGTATCAGATGCGATTATTGCAGTGCTGAATGAGGTGAAAAAGAAAACTGGTACAAAATATGTTATTTCTTTTGAAGGCGGAGCTCTGACAGTAAAAAAAAGGGGAACAAACACCAAAATATATACGATTAACAAAAAAGAATCAGCTCTAACTGAGAATACAAAGGTTACTATGGATGGCGTTATAACAAAAGTGGCTATTTATAGGGAGCAGGAATCACAATCCACCAAGGAACAGCCTCCTAAAAAAGTTACCGTTGTAAAAGGTGATACAAAAAAATATGGTACATTGCAAGAAATCATAATGAGAGATTCCGATGATAAAAAAACAGTTCACGCTAAGAAGGAAGCAAAGGAAATCCTGAAAGAGCACGGAAAACCAAAATACGAAAGAACCTTGGAGGCTGTCAATAATCCTTATGTCAGAAAGGGCCACAAAATTAAAAGCAATGCAGGGGCACTTGCAGGATACTATATTGTTGTTGGCGTTGAACATGACTGTCTAAATGGGAAGATGAAATTGGAGGTCGAGAAATAATGGCTGCAAAAGGAAGTGTCAGACTGGCTGCAATTTTGCAGAAAAGAATGGGAAAAGTTAAAGATTTTGGATATTCCCCCACGGCAGAGCTTGGAACTATTACAAAGAAAGGGCTGGTATTGGATAGTTTTCCAAAGGATGTCATGGAAGAAGGGGAATATATTGTCTGTAAGTTTGATGAGGACCAGGATGTGACAAGCAGACAGAAATCTGTATTGAAGGATCAGGATCGGGTCGTTGTCCTATGGGCAGATGAGACTCCGGTGGTGATTGGTAAAATATCTAAAGGGAAAGAATGAGAGGTGATAGCATGGATAATCTTTTTCCGGAAGATTTTGAAGATGAAGAATTGGAACTGGATGAAATTGATGATGACTCGGATGAAGAAGCTGTTGGATATAAAAAAAGCATCTATTTCGATGATAATCTGGAGGATTTTAAAAGAGATGGGACTAAGAAACTGGTTGAGGCCAACGGAGTGGAAGCATGGATCCAGTGGTGCATGAAAATATTGAGAACAAAACGATATGTGTGCCAGGCCTACAGTGATGATATCGGAATTGATATAGAGAGTGCTTTTCAGGCAGAGTCGAGAAAAGAAGCAGAAAGTATTCTGGAAAATGAGATTACAGAGGCTTTAGAGGCAGATCCCTATGGAAGAACGGATATGGTACAGTCCGTAACATTTCAATGGATGAATGCTGATTCACTGGAAGTTACCTGTAATGTAATTGGAATTGATTCCAATGAAATTGAACTGAAAGCAACAATCGAAAGATAGAAAGGAGGATACAGATGGATGAGGAACTTTTAGAAACAATAGATGAGGAAGAATTGGAAGAGGATGATTTCAAAATTCCTTCCTTTTTAGATCAATCGAGTGAAGAAGAAATCCATAAAAAAATGCTGGACATTCTTCCTGATGACATAGACAAGTCTGAAGGAGGTTATGTATATGATCTCACAAGACCCACTGCGATTGAAGTATCCAGAATGAAAGAATTTGAATTAGTGGAAGCATTGAAGCTGATCTGGCCAAGATACGCGGAAGGTGCTTATCTTGACTATCATGCAGAGACGAGAGGGTTTCAGCGGAAGGAAGCGATTAATGCCACTGGAGTTTTACATATTACGGGAACTGCGGGCACTGTAATCCCAGAAGGAAGTATATTTACTACAGAAAGTATCAATGATGAACCGGAAAAAGAGTATGAAACGTTGGAGGAAGCAGTAATTACTTCTGAAGGCAGTGTGGATGTAAAAATCCAATGTACGGAGCCGGGACTGAATGGAAATAGTGCTAATAATACTGTAAATCTTGAAGAGGATCTGATTGACGGTATTACAGAGGTAACAAATCCAGCACCGATTACCGGTGGGGCAGAGGAAGAAGATGATGAGAGCCTGAGAGAGCGGATTATGGAATATGACCAGTCCCAGGGAGACTCTTTTGTAGGCAATATCAGTGACTATAAACGATGGGCATTGTCAGTGGAAGGTGTAGATACAGCAACAATATTCAGTCCCCAGGATAATAGCGGAAAAGTGAAGATTGTAATTACACCTTCAAATGATGAATTAGATTTACAGGAATTAAAGGACAAGGTGACCAACTATATTATGAGCCCTGATAATCCCGAAAACCGTCTGGCACCTATCAATGCTTTGGTGGAAGTAGTAACTCCGGATAAGCTTGTAATCAATATAACTGCTACTGTTGAACTAAAACCAGGGGCAGATCTTGTCACTGTGACAAATGCGTTTAAAAAGTCTGTGAACTCTTATCTGAAAACTACAGTAGATGAAGGTAAAATCAGATATACTCAGATCTCTAATCTTCTGGGTGATACTGAGGGGATTTATGATTATTCCGGTCTGTTGATCTGCAAAGAAGGTGAAATAGAAGGAAAAACAGATAATATTTTAGTTGATCCAAATGTTATTCCTGAGGCAGCAGTCACTTTGCACGAACCTGAAAATAGTAATTAGGGGGGATCTGAATGCATAATAAAACGGAATTAATGGATAACATACTGACCAGTCCAGAAGCCCAGAAAATTATAGAGTTTGTGAGTCCTGTCTATGGAGATGCTTATACAGGACTGCATTTATTTAATTGTATTGGAAGAGTTCTGGATGAATTAGATGTATTTCCAGATCATTTTAAGGATCAGATCTTTGTTCAGACTGCAGATCTATGGTCTCTTGATTATTGGGAAAAGCAGTATGGGATAGTACCTGGGCAGAATGTCTCAGAGGAAGAACGGAAAAGAAATCTTTTGGAAAAAATGGGGCGCAGGTTCAATAATCCAAAAAGAATTGAAGATGTCCTTACTTCAATGCTGGGATACGAAGTGGAAGTAAAAGAAAATACTGATGTGAATACATTCAGTGTTCTTGTCAAGGGTTATGTATCAGATCTGGAGCCTGCAAAAGTTTTTATTGATAGAGTGAAACCTGCACATCTTGTCTATGAAATAAAAGTTTCAGAAATCATTGAGGCAGTAGTCCATATTTATTATGGACTCTATATTTCAGAACATGAATATTATCAAGTTCAAGTGCTTTAAATAAGAGTCCTGTCATAAACCAAACCTGATGGAATATTAAAAAAGAGGTGAACTAAATGGATATATGGGAAAATGCATCTTTGACAGAAAAAGGTGCAGATTTACATAATAGATTAATAAACGGAAAAACACTAAAAATAACAAAAGTAAAAACAGGTGCTGGAAAAGTTCCGGTGATGTATCTCAGGCAGCAGACAGAGGTTACCAATCCAATGCAGGAATTGACGCTGCAGCCGGCTACAATATCGGATGATAATATTATAATCCCGGTACTGCTTGAAAATATTGGTTTAACAGAAAGTTATGAACTTTGGCAGGTAGGATTTTATGCAGAAGATCCAGATGAAGGAGAAATTCTATATTGCATTGCACAGGCTGCCAAAGGAAAGGATATTCCAACAGAGCACGAAAGCCCTGGGTATTCAATCGTATGGAATTTTCATTTTAAAAACTCTGAAGAGAATCCTTTTGAATTAAACATTACTCCTGCCGGATTAGTCTCTATGGAGACGCTAAAAAAACATACCAGTGATGTTAATATCCATGTAACACAGGAAGAAAAAAATGCTTTTTATGATAAATATACAAGATCCGAAGTGGATAATAAATTCGCAGCATTGGAGACAAATATTGACTGGAAAGAAGCTGTGGATACATACACCGATATTATGGAGATGTATCCTAAGCCACAGGATGGCTGGACAGTCAATGTAAAAGATACAGACTATACGTATAGATATAATGGTACGGACTGGATCGCAATTAGTTCCAATGCGATACCAAAGGCAACGCCAGCGTTGGATGGATTGATGTCAAAAGAGCAGGCAGTATCTTTAAATAAGCTGGAGCAGGCGGTGGGAAGCCTTCAGAATTTAACGACAAGTGAGAAGCAGAATTTGGTGGGAGCTGTGAATGAAGTTAAGAGCGAGGTTGTACAACTAAACTCGGCTTTCAAAAACTATCAATTTCTTGGTAGAATTGAAAATTATTCTACCTCAGAAAAAGAATATAACAATATAGATTGGAACTCGTATGTTTTTTTGATAGTTGCATGGGGAAGTTATGGAAATATCCATCAAACAATATTCTATCCTTCTGATTATTTAACACAGACATCAAGTACACAACGATTAATTATTGGGGGTGATGAAGTGCAAATTTATAAAAAGGATTTGACTTCGCTTTATGTAAGAGCAACGAAAACAAATGTGAATAATAAAGTCACTATCTGGGGTTATATTCATAAATAAGTTTTTTATATAAATAGGAATTTAGTTGCACAACATATTCAAATATTTATTATCATTATCCAAGGCCCATTTAAGTGGCCTTTTTTTATTTCATAGGAAAGTTCTTCAAACCTCCCTATGGAATAAAAAAGCCCTGCGGGCAAGTATGCACACAAATACGTAAGGAAATCATTTGACTACGTCAAATCGCATTTGGTGCGCAAAGCGGAGCAAGTCCCTCATGATTGAGGGATTTAGGGAGTTGAAGCGGACTTGTCCGCTTTGT
>OAWB01000730.1_pt1 | contig 15751 bp, 19 predicted proteins | sample 1550621 | NCBI WGS metagenome assembly OAWB01 (sample SAMEA2580107, study PRJEB22360) | human gut metagenome | biome: human gut; feature: human-associated habitat; material: faeces | place: Denmark | collected 2008/2010
TTTTTCTTCATTGTCGGAAGGAGGCCTTTCCAGAGCCGACTGGAGACAATGGAGAAAAACTATTTTAATTAACAGAAGTGCTGGGAAAACTTACTCCCGGCACTTTTCTTGTTCCATAGGAAAGCTCTGCGAACCTCCCTATGGAATAAAAAAGCCCTATGGGCAGTATGCACACAAATTATTTCTCTCAGCTTATCCGTATCGCCATTCTCTATTTCTTTTTTACTTCTGGCTATTGCCTGAATTTCGTGAGGAAGGGGTTGATCCTCCGGTATAAATTTAATGAGATCCTTTAATACTTCTTTACTCATATATAACATTCCTCCTATATTTAAATTCCTTATATTTACTGTTTGCGAAAGTACACAGCCATCCACCACAAATTCGTTGTAAAACAAAAAAACATGCTGTGAAATCACAGCATGTTTTTTGTTTTACATTCTATATGAGATAACAGAATTAAAGAACTTTGCTCAAAAATTCTTTTGTCCTGTCTTCTCTTGGATGATCAAAGATCTGTTCCGGAGTTCCTTCTTCCAGAATGACCCCTCCGTCCATAAACAGAACCCTGTCAGCCACTTCCCTTGCAAAGCCCATCTCATGGGTGACAACGGCCATGGTCATACCTTCCTTTGCAAGCTGTTTCATAACCTCAAGAACTTCTCCGACCATTTCCGGGTCTAAAGCTGAGGTAGGTTCATCGAACAACATGACATCCGGTGACAGAGCAAGAGATCTTGCAATGGCCACACGCTGTTTCTGCCCCCCGGACAGCTGCACCGGATAACTTCCTGCCTTATCCCCTACACCAACACGGTTCAAAAGCTCCATCGCTTTCTTCTTGGCCTCATCCGGTGTCATCATCTTATGCCTGATGGGCGCTAACGTCACATTGTCCAGGATAGACAGATGAGGAAACAGGTTGAAATGCTGGAATACCATCCCCACTTTTCTGCGGAGCTCGTCCACGTCACAACCTTTTTCCATTATGTTGATCCCGTCAATATTAATGTCCCCTTTTGTCGGTGTCTCCAGAAGATTTAGACAGCGTAAAAATGTACTCTTCCCTGATCCTGATGCGCCGATGATACAGACACATTCACCCTTTTCGATATGACAGTTAATGCCTTTTAAGACTTCCAGGGAGCCGAAATATTTGTGAAGTTCTTTAACGTTTATCACTCTGTCTCAGCCTCCTCTCTACAGCATTGAGAACTAAGGTCAGTACCTTAACGATCAAGTAATAAATGACCGCCGTCCCTATCAACGGAGTCAGCGCTTCATATGTTCTGGAGATAACAAAGTCTGCTGCCTTGCTCAAATCAACGATAGATACATATCCCAGAATCGCTGTCTCTTTGATCAATACGATAAATTCATTTCCCAATGCGGGAAGAATATTTTTGATTGCCTGCGGTAAGATAATGTCTTTCATGGTTTGTCCATATGACAATCCGAGAGAACGTCCGCCCTCCATCTGGCCCTGATCCACTGCCAGGATTCCGGCGCGAATAATCTCTGAGACATAGGCGGCACTGTTTAAACCAAAAGTCACAGTTCCCACGATCAGTCCATCCACACCTTTTAAGATTACAAAGAACATGATCATCAGCTGAGTGACAGTCGGTGTTCCCCTTATGATGTCAATGTACACGTATGCAATTTTAGATAAAACCGTACTTTTTCCTTTTTTCTCCGCAGTCAGCCGCATCAAAGCCAATACCGTTCCCAGGGCAACACCAAGGAGGATGGCAAGTACAGAGACAAGAATCGTCATCTTTAAACCATCAAGGTACATCAGGTAACGTTTCCCGGAGATAAATGCCTTATAAAATGAATCCAAACTCATAATTTATCTTACCTTTCCATCCTGTTACTTATCGATATATTTCGCCTTCAGTTTGTCTAATGTACCGTCTTCTTTCATGGCTTTTAATTGTTTATTGATCTCTTTTACCAATTTCTCGTTTCCTTTTGGAAGAGCAATGCAGTAGTATTCTTCTGCTGCTTTATCTCTGACAATCTTTAAGCCCTTGTTGTTCTTTACAAACTCCATGGCAGGTTTTTCATCGATGACAACTGCGTCAACTCCGCCGTTTTTTAGATCCATAACAGCATTCACACCCTTTGGAAAACGCCTCACGTCTACGCCTTTGACAACCGGTTTCTGTTTCTCCCCAAAGTTTTCTCCCGTTGCAAGCTTATCTCCTGTTGTTCCTTCCTGAACACCGACTTTCTTTCCTTTAAGATCTGTCATCTTTTTAAGCTTACTGTCTTTTTTTACAATCATAACCTGGCTGCTTGTATAATAGCTGTCAGAGAAGTCGACTGCTTCCGTACGCTCCGGATCTTTTGTCATTCCGGCTGCAACCGCATTAATTGTCTTAGATTCCAGAGAGCCAATCAGAGATTTGAATTCCATATTCTTGATCTCTATCTTGACATCCATGCGTTTTGCAATTTCTTTCATCATCGCAATATCAAAACCATCAATCTTTTTGTTATCATCAACATACTCAAACGGAGGGAATTCCGCATTGGTTCCCACAATGATTTTTTCAGGTATCGTTGCTTCTTCTTTCTTGCTGCATCCTGCAAACAACATGGTTGCTGCTAACACACCGGCTAATGCTACGGTTATAAATTTTTTCATGTTCTTCTCCTTCTTCTTTTTATTTCATGATTATGGGTTTAGAATAACGGTACAACCGCTCCTTTGTATTCCTTCTCCATATACTTCTTCACGGCATCGCTCTTTAATGCTTTGATCAGCGCCTTAATAGAGTCCTTGTCCTCGTTGCCTTTCTTTACTGCAACCACATTGCCATAGGTCTTTGCTCCGCCTACAGACTTTTCGTCTTCCACAGCCAGAGCATCTTTATTGACCGTCATGCCGGCCTGCAGAGCATAGTTTCCGTTGATGACAGCGTAATCCACATCCTTCAGAGAACGCGGCAGCTGTGCTGCTTCCAGTTCTTTGATCTCAATGTTCTTCGGATTCTTCACAATGTCCTTCTTTGTTGCTGTCAGGGTAGCCCCGTCTTTCAGCTTGATCAAGCCCTGGGCTTCCAAAAGCAGAAGTGCTCTCGCTTCATTTGTGGTGTCGTTGGGAACTGCGACTACAGCGCCTTTTTTTACATCCTTCAGTGATTTTGCTTTTCCAGGGAAGATACCAAATGGCTCATAGTGGATCATTCCAGCTGAAGTCAGGTCCAGCTTGTGTTCCTTTGCAAAATTCTTCAGGTACGTGATGTGCTGGAAATAATTCGCGTCAAGATCCCCTGAACCCAATGCGTTATTCGGCTGTACATAGTCTGAATATTCTTTGATCTCCAGAGTATAGCCGTCTTTCTCCAGTTCCTTTGCCGCAACCTTTAAGATGTCTGCGTGTGGTGATGGGCTTGCACCGACTACGATTGTCTTGTCCTCTTTTTTAGAGCTGCCGCATCCTGCAAGCACTCCAAAACAGACAACAGCAGACAGTGCCACTGCTATTAACTTTTTCATCGCTACTCTCCTTACCTTTTCATAATATATAGCTTCTGTAATTGTACCCTTTAATAGGCAGATTGTAAAGACTCACGGAACATTTCAAAGGCCGATGGAATGGCGTATTCCTCTTCTAATTCTTTCTTTTCTACCCACATAAGGCCGTCTGAGGCCACAGGCTCATCCAGAGATACCAAAACCCCTGTCATCTGCCATTCAATATGGCTAAAAATATGTTTCCCCTCGTGGGTGAATTCATAGGCACAGTCCTTCATACCCCAGCTGTCCAGCTGTTCTTCCACCAGCTCCTGGCTGCACTTTCCAAGTACATTTGGAAATTCCCAAAGTCCTGCTAAAAGTCCATTTTCATCTCTTTTATGGAGCGCCACCATACCGTCTGATTCAATAACAAAAACAGTTCTTTTCTCAATTTTTCGTTTCTTTTTTGGTTTCTTCACTGGCAGCTGCCCGATTAAGTCCTTTTTATAGGCAGTACATACTGTGTCCCACGGACAGTCACAGCATTTTGGCTCCCCGTTGGGCACACATACGATAGCCCCCAGTTCGATCAGGGCCTGGTTAAAGTCACCTGCCCTTTCATCCGGCATCATCTCCATGACCCTGGCTGCCATGTCCTTTTTTGTCTTTTCTTTTAATATATCAGAATCATCACCGAGAAGTCTCGCCATCACACGGAGCACATTCCCGTCCACTGCAGGGACGGGGATATCGTACGCAATGGAAGCGATTGCGCCTGCTGTGTATATGCCGATGCCTTTTAACTCAAGCAGCTGTTCATAGTCGGCTGGTAGTTCCCCGTTATATTTCTCCATGATCGTCTGGGCCGCAGCTTTCAGGTTTCTGGCCCGGTTATAATATCCAAGCCCCTCCCAAAGTTTCATAAGCTTCTGTTCTTCCACCTGGGCCAAATCTTTGATCTTTGGAAGTTCCTCCATGAAACGGTCAAAATAAGGCTTCACCGCTTCTACCCTGGTCTGCTGGAGCATGATCTCAGAAACCCATATGCGGTAGGGATTCTTATCAGCTCTCCATGGCAGGATCCTTGCATTATGGTCATACCAGAAAAGCAAGGCTTTCCCGATCTCCTTTGTCAATTCCATTTTCAGTATCCCTTCTATAATAAGATGTTAAGATCATATATCTCCGACGGTTTATTATATCAGGGAAACCGACATTTTTCTACTGTGAGATTCTTGAAAATAAAATCCTTTTATACTCCATGTCCTATAGCTACACAAAATACGTAAACTGTCTCGGCCCCCTTCTCCATCATTACTTTGGTACAACATTCTGCCGTGGCACCGGTAGTATAGATGTCATCAACCAATAGAATTCTTTTCCCTCTTACCTCCTCGGAAGCCCAAAAGCTGTGCTCCATAGCTGCTTGACGTTCTTTCGGTGTCAGGGCCTTTAAAGGTTTTGTATACTTTATACGTGTCAATACATGCTCACTGACAGGAATGTTTAAGATGTCTCCAATCCCCTCCGCAAACAGCGTTGCCTGATTAAACCCTCTCTGTCTTCTTTTTCTCTTATGCACGGGAACGGGGACGATCAGATCTATGTTCAGTTCTCGCAGAAGATTGGCTTTTTGTCTTCTGATCTCTTCCACATAAAACTGTGTGAACTCCCTCTGATTCTCATATTTTACTGCAGCCAGAGAATCCCTTACTTCATTGTTATAGAGACACAGAGCCATTCCCCTGTAAAAAGTCTTTGGATGTTTTCTGCAGTCACTGCAAAACTCCGTTTCCTCCCTCTCCAGAGGTTTCCCACAGGAAAAACAGGAAGGCTCCCGGACAAATTCCACTTTTTTATAACAATCCGGGCATATAAGGGTTTGGGGATTTTTTAAGATATGGCGGCAGATCGGACAGCGCCTTGGAAATAGATAGGATAAAAATAAAGAAAACATTGTGATCCTTTCCGAAAGCAAAGGATTCCTTATTTTTACATTATACTATTAGGACACTTTTCAATCAATGTATCGCAGCACAGAAAATCAGCCGGAGAAGGTATCAATTTCTCCGGCTTTTGAGGATTTATACATGATAGTGTATCTTAGTTCATTTCTTTTTTGGCTTTCACAAGCGCTTCTAACATTTCTTCAATCTTGCCTTTGCGGCTAGGAGCATTTAAGATTCCGCTGGTGCCGCCGCTTCCGTGAGCTCCACCCACAACAACTCTGTAAACGTCATCTCCGGTGCTGACTCCGGCAGCCTGGATGATCTTAATATCAGGATTCACAGACTTCACAGCTTCATTTGTAGCTTCAATGTAAGCATCATCGCTTGTGCTTCCTGTACCGATCAGGCTGGTCGGCTCACAGATCATAACATCAGGTCCAAGCTCTGCAATCGCTCTTGTCTGCTCCACAGAGTCAGAGCATACAATCGTGAGCATATCCAGTTCATTTGCCCGTTTCATTGTCTTATCCAAATCACTGATCGGAAGCGGATGCTCTGCATGATTTAAGATCACCGCATCTACTCCGGCAGCCTTCAAAGCGTCTGGAAGGATGAATCCCATTCCTCTTCCAGGAACAAGTCCGTCCATGTGCTGTGTGGTAACAATCAGGTTTTTGGTCTCCTGTGCGATCTGTTTTAAATCCACATGCTGGCCGGTGAAAATAATATCAATATCATATTCCTCTGCCAGCTGGTCACAGACCTTTGCAAGCTCTAAGGATTCCTCTCCAAAAATATATGCTTTTGGATTGACGATTAAAAATGGTACTCTAAGTTCTCTCTTCATGTTAAAACATCCCTTCCTATTCGCCCATTACAATGATCTTGCATTTTCTTGTGCGGGCACGTGTGCGGTCAAAGTCTACAAAGTAAACATATCCTGTGGATCCTACGCCTAATTTTCCGTCTTCTACGTCAAATACCTGGCTGGAGCCGAGCATAGTAGCCTTCAGGTGGGCATCACAGTTCCAGAGGGCTTTTCTGTCCCCGTCCGGCAGATATTCTGCCGCGTTCGGCCATGCCTCTACTGCCTCGTAGTGTTTTTCCCCTGGATAAATATAGAGATCCTTAGAATCCTGATTTGGGATGATCTTTTCCAGCACATTGTTTAAATCTTCCTGAAGGAATTCATCTCCTGCTTCGTTGTAGTCATGGACGAATTCTTCAAAGAAAACTGAACAAGTTGTATGCGGTGAAATAACAGTACATGTTCCGCTTTTGATTCCACTGTTTTTAATCGCCTCTTTTACCTGAGGGGTAATATCAAGGTATGTAGGCGTCTTACCATGAGATTCCAGGCTGATTTGTTCTTTATATACAGTCATGATTGATTGCTCCTCCTTTAATTGTTTGGAAATTAAGCTTCTTTTGTTTCAAATACGGAATAGTAGTGTTCCAGGCATTTCTGCATTCCCTGTTTTGACAATGCTTTTACATCCAGATAAGTTTCCGGTTTATTATTGTCAATCTCCTCTTTTGCCGCAACCAGAAGGTCGGAGAAGATATTAATTTTCGTGATTCCATTTATTGCGCAGCGGTTTAAGTTTTCATCTCCTGAAGAGGATCCTCCATGAAGTACAAGCGGAGTATCGACAGCCGCAGCGATTTCTTTTAATCTTTCAAAATTGATTTCAGGTATTCCCTTATACATTCCATGAGCTGTACCGATAGAAATTGCAAGAGAGTCTACTCCTGTCTCTTCCGCAAATTTCTTAGCTTCTTCTACTGTTGTATACTGAGAGTCAGATGTTTCATGATTCTCATAATTTTCCCCGGCTCCTACATGGCCGATTTCTGCTTCGACTACCACTCCTTTTGGATGTGCATAATCAATGATTTCTTTTGTCTTTCTTACGTTTTCTTCAAAAGTATCCTGAGAAGCGTCAATCATAACGGAAGAAAATCCAAGATCAATTGCTTTTTTAATAACTTCCGGTGTTGTCCCATGATCTAAATGAAGAACAACCGGTACTTTTGCTTCCTCAGCATATTTCTTTCCTACTAAAGCCGCATCTTCCAATGTGATGTTTTCTCCGATATGAGCCTCTGCCAATGCAAGGATTAATGGGAGATTATGTCTTTCTGCTGTTTCAACATGCCAGCGGAGAGACTCCAGGTCTATGAAGTTTGGTGCAGGGATCGCAAATTTTCCTTCCTGCGCTTTTTTAAACAGTTCTTTTGAAGTTACCAGCATCTTCTCTTTCCTCCTTAAATTAAGTGTGCAGGCAAGCCGGCACCGTTTTACCGGCCTGCCTTACACATCTACAGTCTGTTCTGCCTTTGGCTTTGACTATAAAACGTTTCTTCCGTACATAGCGTCCTGTTCTTTTCTTAACTGATAGATCAGGGTAGACTTATCTAATTCAACATCATCGTATGTAAGCAGTTCGCCCTTCTTCACGTCTCTCTTCATCACTGCCTTGTTTGTCACAAGTCCGAATGGTACATATCCTTTTTCGTTAGACTCTTTCGCTTCCGCGATGGATCCATGTGTTGTGAATCCTCCGATTCCATCGATAGTCTGGCCTGCTTTCAGGTCGATCTTCGCTCTTGTGATACATTCTGATACTAATCCGTCGATCGGCACGCAGGTAACTTCTCCGTCAATGACTGCTTTTGCTACAGTAAGCGGTGTCTCTAAGTTACATAAGTGGTATGGACGGTATAAGGTCCAGAGCGGTCCAGGTCCCATGCTGTGGTATGCCATCTGGTATGCGATCTCTTCGTTCGGTGTAGAAACTGTCACGAAGACTCCAGGAGCTACTCCGTTTACATACTCAACAACTCCATGTTTGTTCAGGATTCCGCCGTCTTTCTTCAGCTTTAAGATATCATTTAATTCTTTGATTCCTTCTGTTCCAGGGGCAGTCTGTGGTCCGTGTCCTCCGATCACATCCGGCACTAATCCTGTGTAGTTGGACATTGCGGTCATCTCTACCATAGTCTTTGTTCCGTCTTTGAATGCACACAGCATCTTCGGGCTCATGACTCTTCTGGTTGCTTCTTCTAATACAGTGTCCGGGTTGCAGTCGTAGTCAAGCTTGTTGTTCTTTCCTTTACCCATGACTTCTACGTTCATTCCCATTGCCTTTGCGAAGCTGTAAAGTTCCATGACAGCTCCCGGCTCATCTCCTGCGGACCCTGTATAGATGACCCCTTCTTTTTCTGCCATCTTCTTTAAGTAAGGCCCGATGACTACGTCAGTCTCAACGTTCAGCATAACCACATGCTTTTTGTTCTTCATCGCGTCAGTTGCTACTTTTGCGCCTACATCCGGCACACCAGTTGCGTCGATGGCACACTCTACTAAGTTCGCCTGGGATACGAAGTTTGCGTCTTCACAAGCTACATATTTCCCTGCTTCCATAGCTGCGTTTGCATCAGCAAGAGTTTTCGCCACTGCGATATCATCATCTTTTACACCTGCATATTTGAATGCGTTGACTGCGTTTTCTACTTTAATGTCGGAAACGATGGCCGGCATCATACCGTTCATTAAGACCATCTGGGTTACCATTCCTCGTCCCATCTGGCCGGCACCTACGATACCAGTCTTGATGATCTTTCCTTCTTCCTGTCTCTTGATTAGTTTTTTGTCCATGTTTAACATAACATCAATCTCCTTAAATTCTATGTATGATTGTTAGATTGTTACCTGATTTCAATAGTGCCGCCGGCTTTCAAGTCCTCCGGCAGCAATGCATTGCCTTCTAGCATGATGCATCCGGGGCGCTCTGCCTCAGTTCCTCCCTTAAAACTCAACGTACAGTGGCCAAGTTCCTTTAATGTATGAGGTGCCTCGCTTCCCACGGCGCTGATCTTAAACTCTTTGCCGCAGATGACCATGGTGTCTCCTGGGGCTGGTTCTTCTGTCAGTTCTGCTTTCGTATGTAAGACTGACAGTTCCGCAAGCTCGGGCGGTGCATCCTCATTAAAGATAATGATAAAGTTCATATCGGCATCTGAGAGAAACGCCAGGGCGTCTGGTCCCAGACCCGTAATGGTTGACTGATATTTCATATGTTCGCCTTATCCCTCCGTTTTGGTATGTTTGTTTTTAGTACATTCCGATACTGAATGCGAATGCGATCAGTACTGCCAAAGGTCCGGTTATGATCCTTGAGAACAGCACAGCTGGAACACCCATTTCAATGGTCTCCGGCTCTGATTCTCCAAGACTCAGTCCAACCGGCACGAAGTCAGCTCCTACCTGCGCATCGATGGCAAACAGGGCCGGCAGCGCATACTGGGCCGGGATGTTTCCAAGCGCGAACTGGGCTCCCAAAAGGGTTCCTACTACCTGCGCGATAACAGCTCCAGGTCCCAGGATCGGTGACAGGAACGGCAGCGCACATACAAAGGAGATTCCCAGCATTCCCGGTAAGGTACTGCACAGTGGGGAGATCGTCTTTGCGATGATGTTTCCTAATCCGCTGGCGCTGATGATTCCCAAAAGTGTACTTGTGAAGGCCATGAACGGCAGCACGTTCTTGATGATCATCTCGATGGTCTCACGTCCAGCCTGGAAGAACTTGCTGACTACGTTACCTACGCCTTTACCGATCTTGACGATCAGTCCCTGTTTCTTTCCGTCATTGGCCTGGGCGATCTCTTCTTTTGCCTGGTCCTTGGACTTCGGTCCGTCCTCTGCGGCAGCGGCTGGTTTGGATGTCTCTGTTCCGCCTTTATAATCGGATTCCACGATGCACTTTTCTGTGACTGCGGATACATAGATCTCCGGTGTGATGTACTGCGCAAGCGGTCCCGCCTGCCCTACCGGCATCAGGTTAACGGTAAAGATACCCTTTTTCGGATATACTCCGCATCTTGCAGTTCCTCCGCAGTCTACCACTGCCACCAGCACTTCCTCATCCGGTGCTGTAGTCTTAAATCCGTCCAGCGCTTCTCCGCCGGTCATGTCTGCGATCTTCTGTGCTACCGGGTGGATTCCTCCTCCGGTCACGCTCAGGATCTTATGGCATTTTTCAGTTGCTGTGATGGTCAGGGGTCCTCCCCAGCCGCCGTCTCCGGCCTTAATCGTTATTGTTTTATACATACCTTTTCCTCCTCGCACTGACTATTTGTTAGCTTTTCCAGTCATTCTGAAGTAGATCTGTTCCGTTAAGATTCCGCGGATCAGAATGACGATCACACCGACGATAAAGTATCTTACGGCAAGTCCTCCGACAGACAGGCCGAGCTTTGTGATTCCGGCTGAGATACCGGTGTATACGAACAGTTCGCCAGGGTTCGCATGTGGGAAAAGTCCCGTAACAGGATGTACAAAACTTACACAGGAGTCATAATAAGCAGGTTTATATTTCTCGTCTACGAAACGTCCGAAGGTGTAGCACATCGGGTTTCCTAAGAACAGCACCGCGATGATCGGAAGCAGTGTGTAACGAAGCACTGCAAATCTGGTCAGCTTCTGTGCGAAGCGTTCTACCCTCTCTTCTCCGATCAGCTTGATCACTGAGTTTACAGCTGTCATCAGGCAGACAACCAACGGGATGATTCCGGTCACCCATCCCATAAATGTGGTACCGCCTTCTTGGAATAACTTGATAAATCCATTGGCAGCGTTAGATATGATTTCCATATTTTCTCCTCCTTCTTAATTGAAATATATCAATTTCTCCTATATATATAAAATATTATCAGACAAAATTCCCAAAAAAGAAAAACCAAGCTAAAACATGCTTTTGGGCCCTCAAAACAAGTTCAGTCAGTCTTCTTTCTGTAATCCTGCCAGTCTATATATATATTCCAAAGCACTGCTACAGGGTTGTTCCCTGAAGCCTCATATCCAGTGCTTCCAAAGCACGGATGTATCCTTTGTAATATTTTCTCTTTTTCTTATCCATCACCCGAAATTTGTCCAGGTGTTCATAGATGCTGGTTCCCACCATCTCCTGATCCAGAATCTTGGTGATCGGTTTAAACTTAGTAAGGAAACTCAGCCCTTCCATGATCTCTCCACCAGTGATAATTCCGTCTGCATCGCATGCGATCATGACAATATTCCCGGAAAGAAATCTTCCCTTCTTCTGTCCGATGCCTACATTTCCAAGCTGGTGTACCCTCTTAACGGCTCTTCTGTAATCTTTCACCTGAAAATAACCGCCCACGGCCTGCACAACAAACAATACAAAGATAACTAACAAAAATACTGAAATTCCCTGCATCTTTCTATGTACCTCCTTCTCAAAGCAGCTTCTCAGCGCATTCATTATTTGTGATCAGCATATTGACATATCCCCCGCGTATCGCTCCTTTTACAGCTTCGGCACGGTTGGCGCCTCCGGCTATGGCAATGCGGTTCCTGATCTTTTTAATCATCGGAAATGTCATCCCTGCTACTCTCTCATTAAACTGCTGAAACGGTTCAGCATTCCCCTCTTTGTCAAAAAACTGAAGAGCAATGTCTCCCGCGACTCCCTGCTTTACATACTGATCCATCTCCTCTTTGCTGAGGTAACCTGCCTGTATCAAAGTAGATCCGCCGCTTTCCGGGATACCCACTCCCATAACAATCGTATCCAGTTTCTTGAAATCTTCAAAAATATAATTAACAGATTTTTCTTTCAAAAAATATTCCATGATCTTTCGTTCGGAAAAAACCGCCGGCGACAGAAACTGCGTATAGGTTCCGCCGAACTTTTTGGCAAATTCCTTGGCGATCTGATTGGCCTGGACATCTACTTTTGAAACTGTGCCCTGACTGACGCCTCCCAAGATCGGAACAAACAGGTAATGATTCTCTTTCGAGAATACCCGGTTCGTCCGGGCTACATTATGGAGCGTAAACCCCATGGATACACCTATATAATCCCCGTCCTTAAAGTACTGTGAGAGGAACAGGGCTGCTTTCTCATACAGCCTGGAGATGGAATCTGTCTTTGTGTCCAGCGGACTGCTCTCCACCACGACAACTTCCTTTAAGCCATATTTACGCTCCAGTGCCTTCTCCAGCTTCCCATATGAAAATTGTACTGGATTAATGACTTCAACTTTTACGATTCCGCTTTCCTTGCCTTTTTGAAGCATTCTTGAAACGGTTGCTCTGGATATCCCGAGGTAATCACTGATGTCCTGCTGCTTCATATCATCCTCATAATACAAACTGCAGCATTTGTAGATCAATCTCCAATCATCCACTATTTTTTTCATATGTTCTCTCCCGTGTATATTAATGTCATTCCCTGATGTTTTAGATTGTATTAATTATCATGCAATTACTCTACCAAAATCTTAAATCTTTATCAATGCAATTTCGTTGAACAAATGTCGAAGTAGACTTTTTCTGAACGTATACTTTTACATTTGTTCTAAAAATTCGTTAAAAAAATGACAGATATTTTTGTACAGATTAGTTCACAAGTCAATCGCCCCATAACCCGATTTCATTTGTAAATATGTTAAACTTTTAACCCATTCTCAATCGTTTCTTTGTTCAATACGCCTTAATTTTCGCTTATTTTTGTAAATTTTTCTGGTATCAGAAGAAGATAATACCATCCGCAAAAACGAAAAAAAACCGGAAAGATCTTCCCGGTTTTTTGCGATAGTACAATATGTTCAATAAAATATCTGAAATTTATTTTTATAACAAAATTTGAGGATATTTCTTTATAATCATCTTTAAAGTCTCATCTGCGTTGTCAAAGGTATACTGCAGATCCTGGTCTGTCATCGCCGTATTCGTAAACATGTTGTGGAAATGGGAAATATAAACTCCCCTTCTCACCATCTCACCGATCCACTCCTGATGGGGTATCATAGATTCATCTGGATCTTTCAAAATGATTTTAAACAGAGACGGAAGTCCGGTAGTGCTTAAATTTACCTTGTTGGCATCAGCTACCTGTTTCAGGCCGGATATAAGTTTTTCCCCCGTTTTTCTCATGATACCTGTGGCATCGATCTCTTTCATCTTTGTGAGAGTGGCCACAGATGCTGCCAAAGGAACCGCGGACAGCCAATAGCTTCCCGTATAATTCATATCCTCCACTGCATCTCTCATCTCTTTTCGCCCAACCAGAGCTGCCATATTCCAGCCGTTGGCTATGGCCTTACCAAGCGTCAGAAGATCGGCCTTGATTCCAAAATAATGGTCAGATCCTGCAAGATCCATACGAAAGCCTGCCCGCACATCATCAATGATCAGCACGATGCCATGATCATCACAGAGTTTTCTGACTTTCGGCCAATAATCCTCCTTCGGCAGCACATTATCATAGTGAGAAATGTGGTCATACGGCATGGACAGGATCCCTGCGATTTCTCCTGGATGATCCTTTACCATCTTTTCAATGGCATCAAAGTCATTAAACGGTACATAAAGATTATTACAAATTTCCTCATCCAGAACTCCCGGAGTACCCGGTTTCTGGCACCATTGATAGACTCCGTGATATCCGTGCTCCATCATGATGATCTTCTTCCTGCCTGTGGCATGACGGGCCGTCATCACCGCCAGAGTGGTCACATCTCCGCCGTTCTTGGCAAAAAACGCCCAGTCCGCGCAGTTTAAGGTCTCCACCAGCTTCTCCGCACATTCGATCATCACCGGAGAAACCACGGTGGTACAGTTCCCTTTTTCCCTCTGTCTCAGCGCGGCGGCATCCACATCCGGATCTTGGTACCCCAGCGCATTTGGTCCATATGCACAAGCATAATCTATAAAACGGTTCCCATCCACATCCCAGATATAGGTTCCCTCAGCGTGGTCGGAGAACAGCGGGTAACAGCCCATAGGATTCAGCCTGGCACGCCCCACCCCCAGGTGTCCGTACAAGCCGCATGGAACTACTTCATTTGCTCTGTCATATAGCTCAAAGCTTTTATCATATCTATATGCTTCCATATTCACTGCCCCCTTCTATCTCAATCCATTTGCATGTTCATATGCCAGATTCAGAATTTTATCAAATGCATCGTTTAATGTTGACAGTCCCATGAGCTTCAGCTGCTTATGAACCGTGGCCGCATACGTACTGAGCTTCTTGTCCAGAAGCTTTAACGCTGAATCAACATCCCCGTATTCGTAAATTGCTCTCGGATGTTCTGAGGATTCTACAAATGTAAGCTGATGATCTTTAATCAAAATATTCAGAGCGATCCCGTCCGTGATCTTCACCACGATCTTTCCGTCCAGCAGACGGTCAGCCAGTTTCCTGCCTTCTTCGTCTTCATTGGCCAGTTGCACGGCCAGCCGGATTCTATCTATAAATTTTTGTTCTTTTTCTGTCATAACTATTCATTCCTTTCTGGACACATCACAATTATTAACAGTTTCATTCAGTTTTTTGGCTGATATTGCCATTTCTTATGCCGCATGCTATACTGGATTTAATTACTTTTCGCGAACAAGGAGGTATCTCATGTCGAAAGAACGGAATAAGAAAATAGAGTCAAGCATTCTAGAATACCTGGGCTCTCACGAAAAATTGCTTACGCGTGATGCCATTCAATTGTTTGACCTCTCAGAGTCTACCATCCGCCGTATCTTCGGCCGGCTGGAGGAAAAGAAAAAGGTAGTCCGCACCTATGGGGGCATTATTCTTGCCAAGCCTGACAATTACTATCACTACGATATCATCAAGCAGAAAATGAAACGAGAAAAGGAGCTGATCGGCAAATATGCAGCTGAAATGATTCTAGATTCCGATTTTATCTACATGGACTGCGGAACAACCACTGCATATATGGCCCAATCCCTTGTGTCTAGGTTTCAGAACAGCACCCTTTCAAGCAGTTTAAACATAGTGACCAATTCTCTGATCAATCTTGAGATCCTGAATTCCTACTGCAATGTGATCCTGGTGGGCGGTACGCTGTTTGACGAACGCAAGAGTATGGCCGGTACATTAGGTGTCAATTTCCTGTCCCAGTTTCATTTTTCCAAATCTTTTCTGGGAGCGGACGGCATGACATTTGAGCACGGATTTTCCAGCGATAACATCAATACATCCAGACTGTCCGGCACTGCATTGACTCTCTCAAAAGAATCTTATGTGCTCCTGGATTCCTCCAAAATCGGGCATCCGTCCTATGTAAACTATGCTGAACTGGATGATGCCACCGCTGTCATCACTGACAACGGCATTCAAGAAGATGACATCAAACAGTTTTCTGAACACAAGATCAGCCTTTATATTGCAGAGTAATGTATGACATTTTCACCAGTTCTCCGGCTTGCTGTCTCAGGGACGTAAGATTTTCTAACTTTCAGCAAAGCCTCTCCGGCGGCCCGTTCGGAACTCGCTGACGCT
>OAWB01000735.1_pt1 | contig 15673 bp, 12 predicted proteins | sample 1550621 | NCBI WGS metagenome assembly OAWB01 (sample SAMEA2580107, study PRJEB22360) | human gut metagenome | biome: human gut; feature: human-associated habitat; material: faeces | place: Denmark | collected 2008/2010
AGACCAGCCACCCCGTTTATTCCCCGCAGCCTGTGAATGGTCGTGGCTTCGTATCCCGTGGCCTCTGTCATACGCTTCGCCGCCCTGCCTGTGGGGGCTACCAGTCTGATGTCCAATGTCTCTGATTCAAAATAGCGTATCATCCCGTTAATGGTGGTCGTCTTTCCGGTTCCCGGCCCTCCGGTGAGTATGATCACACCGTTTTCCGCAACCGCCTCAATGGCCTCTTTTTGTTTCTCGGCAAAAGTGATCGAAAGCCCATCCTCGATCTTGGCGATCATTGTCCTCACTTCAGAGATTGACACATCATAGGTCATATTCAGGTCACAAAGCATCTTGGCAGTGTTCAATTCCAGGTAATACTGGGCTGCCCCATAGATGCGGGTCTGTTCCTCTTCCTCTTTTATGATGATCTTTTTCTGGATCATCATATCCAGAAGATGGGGTTCGATCATCTCCTCTTCCACTTCCAGCATCCTTGCGGTGTTTCTCAAGAGAATTTCCTTAGGCAGATAAATATGCCCTGATGCCAGTGCCTGCATTAGGGTATAAAAAATGCCTGATATGATCCGGTAATCGGAGCTGCTGCCGATCCCCACCTGCCTGGCGATCTCGTCAGCAATCTTAAACCCTACTCCCTCAATGTCATCTGCCATCTGGTAAGGATTGTTCTGGATCACATCATACAGACGGTCCCCGTACTCTTTAAAGATCTTGACCGCCAGATTGGTGGTGATGCCATAACCAGACAGAAACATCATAGCCTGCCGCATTTCCTGCTTCTCAGAAAACTCCACAGCAATGCTCCTCGCCTTCTTTTCCGTTACTCCTTTGATCTCAGCAAGGCGTTCCGGTTCCTCCTCGATAATACGGAAGGTATCCATCTTAAATTTTTTCACGATCCGCTTGGCAATTGCCGGTCCTACTCCTTTGATGGCTCCAGAGCCTAAGTACCGCTCCATCCCCTGGATATCGTCCGGCATAGTGATCTCATAAGAGTTCATCTGAAACTGGGGCCCGTGCACCGGATGATCCACGTATTCCCCTTCCAGTTCCATGTATTCTCCTTCATGGAGAAACTGAAAGATGCCGACCACGGTCTCCTCATCTCCGTCCATATCAAGGCTCAGCACTGTATAACCATTGTCCTCATTCCGAAAACGGATGTGGTCCACATACCCGGAAATCCGTCCCATCCAACTCCCCTCCTTTTAACAGATACTTGGCGTAACAAAACAACCAGGATAAAATACCCTGGTTGTCCTCTTCCGGCTCAAAAAAGCGCTAAAAACAGTACTGACTATTTCTCAGCCTTTTTGTCTTCTCCGGATAAAAATTCAATGTATTTTCCAGTTCCGATGGCAACTGCTGTCAGAGGATCCTCTGCTGTCATCGTGTTGATTCCTGTCTTAGATTCGATCAGTTCTTCCAGACCCTGGATCAGAGATCCTCCTCCGGTCAGAACAATACCGCGGTCTGAAATATCTGCCGCGAGCTCAGGCGGAGTTCTCTCCAATACGTTATGGACAGCGTCCACGATCTGATAAGCAGGCTCACGTAAAGCCTCTTCGGTCTCCTCAGATGTAACGGTAACAGTCTTTGGAAGGCCTGTCACAAGGTTTCTTCCTCGCACATCCATTGTGGCGTTTTCCGGACGTTTATAAACAGTACCGATGTTGATCTTAATATCCTCAGCGGTACGCTCTCCGATGAGCAGGTTGTGCTTTTTACGCATGTAACGCACGATCGCCTCGTCAAAATCATCTCCTGCGACTTTGATGGAAGTGCTCACAACCACACCTCCCAGGGAAATGACAGCGATATCAGCCGTTCCTCCTCCGATATCAACGATCATATTTCCGCATGGCTTTGCGATATCAATTCCGGCGCCGATGGCTGCCGCAACAGGTTCTTCAATGATAGAGACCTCTCTGGCCCCTGCCTGGTAAGTAGCGTCCTCTACTGCCTTTTTCTCTACTTCTGTGGCACCGCTCGGCACACACACGCTGATGCGGGGCTTTCTTCCGAAGATAGACTTTCCGACTGTGCGGTTGATGAAGTAACTCAGCATCTTTTCTGTCACTGTATAATCAGAAATAACACCCTGACGGAGCGGGCGCACTGCCACGATATTACCAGGTGTTCTTCCAAGCATCAAACGGGCTTCTTCCCCAATTGCTTTAATTTTGTTTGTATCTCTGTCAAATGCCACTACAGATGGCTCTTTTAAAACGACTCCTTTGCCCTTTGCGTACACCAGGACGCTGGCTGTACCTAAATCAATTCCGATATCTGAACCTGCCATGTTTCAAAATTCCCCTTTCGAATTCTCTATTATTATCATTATGTTAAATGTCAATTATTCGTATACACGCTCTTTTTAATTATAATCAAAGTTAGAAAAATTTCAATTGTTTTTTACATATTCAAACAAAATTCAGCAAAACTTAAGATTTCTGAAATATCTATAAGGATTCCCACCTGCCAGAGGCTCCGCATGGCAGAACCAAGCCATTTGAAGAAACTGGAAGACCAATCTCTTCCGCTGTCACTCTGCCGCCGAACTTCGCCTTCACTTCCGTTGCCAGCATATAGGAGAGCACCGCCGGCTGCAGTCCCGTTGTGTAAGAATTAATCAGAAAAAATACGGGGTTTTTCGACAAAATTTTCGTACAGAGTTGAACCAAAGGAAATATTTTCTCCTCGATCTTCCAGATCTCACCCTTTGGTCCCCGTCCATATGACGGCGGGTCCATGATGATCCCGTCATACTGATTCCCACGCCGGATCTCCCGTTCAACAAACTTCACACAGTCGTCTACCAGCCACCGGATCGGTTTATCAGAAAGTCCAGAAGCCTGGGCATTTTCCTTGGCCCAGTTGACCATCCCTTTGGATGCATCCACATGGGTAACACTCGCCCCTGCCGCCGCAGCCGCCAATGTGGCACCTCCGGTATATGCAAAAAGGTTCAGAACCTTTACAGGGCGTCCTGCCTTTTTGATCTTGTCAGAAAACCAGTCCCAGTTGACCGCCTGTTCCGGGAAAACACCCGTATGCTTAAAACTAAACGGCTGTAAATGAAACTTAAGTTTCTTATACCGGATATCCCACGTCTTGGGCAGGTCAAAAAATTCCCACTGGCCGCCGCCTCTGCTGCTCCTGTGATAGTGGCCGTTCGGCTTTTTCCATTGCTTTGCCTTCTTTGGTGTCTGCCATAAAACCTGGGGATCCGGCCGTACTAAATAATAGTCTCCCCATCTTTCTAATTTTTCACCACAAGAAGTATCTAAAACTTCATAATCATTCCACTGATCTGCAATCCACATCTTACGTTCTCTTCCTTTTCTTCATCGTATTAAAGACAGATGACGTTTCCCTTCCGGCCCATCTGATTTCCTTCTAATATTATCATACTCCGCTCTTCCATCTGAATCTCTCCTCCCGGCAGTCTTCCGTTTTTTGGCTCATCAGCCGTATCTGCGGTAATCTCCCAGAAATAATCCAGTGGCAGCTCCGGCAGCCTCACCGTGTGCGGCTCCCAGTGCATATTCATCATAACATAAACAATATCGTCTGTGTCACTATCTTTTTCTCTTCCTGCGAACAGGACACCCAGAAGATGGTTTTGATAGTCTCTTATAGGCTTCCACGGCTGTTCTCCGTGGAAGCTGACAGAATGGAGAAATGCTTCCCCGCCTCTGGAACGCAGAACCGGATGTTTTTTTCTAAACCTGATCATTTTTTTTACAAACTGGGTGATGTCCTGGTTCTCCACCAGCAGATCCCAGTTCAGCCAGGAAATTTCGTTATCCTGGCAGTACGCATTATTATTCCCATTTTGGGTGTTCAAAAATTCGTCTCCCGCATACATCATCGGTACACCCTGGCTTGTCATTAAAGCCGCAAAAGCATTTCTCACAAGCTTTCTTCTCAGCTTTAAAATATCCGGCCGGTCTGTCTCACCTTCCGTCCCACAGTTCCAGCTGTTATTATTGTTGTCACCGTCTGTATTGTTCCATCCGTTTTCCATATTATGCTTTTCATTGTAAGAGTAAAGGTCCCACATGGTGAATCCATCATGGCAGGTGATAAAATTCACGGAGGCGGCATCTCCTCTGGTCTCTCTGTCATAGATATCTCTGGAGCCGCTCATCCTCTGTGCTGCCGCCTCTGCCAGACCTGGATCTCCTTTCAAAAACCTTCTCATATCGTCCCTGTACCGGCCGTTCCACTCAGACCACCGATTCCATGACGGAAAAGAACCTACCTGATAAAGCCCTGCCGCATCCCAGGCCTCAGCGATCAATTTTACCCTGCCAAGGATCGGATCAAAAGCAAGCCTCTCAAGGAGCGGCGGTTTACTCAGCGGCGATCCGTCCTCGCTCCTTCCGAGAATCGAAGCCAGATCAAACCGGAACCCGTCAATCCTGTAGTCTGTCACCCAATATCTCAAGCAGTCCAGGATCATATTCTGCACCACCGGATGATTGCAGTTGAGCGTATTCCCGCAGCCGCTGAAGTTAAAATACTTTCCGTCGGGCGTCAGCATATAATAAATATTGTTGTCAAAGCCCTTAAAAGATATAAACGGACCATCTTCATTGCCCTCAGCTGTATGATTAAATACAACATCGAGGATCACTTCAATGTCATTGTCATGAAGCTCACGGATTAGATATTTAAGTTCCGTTCCCTCTCTGTTAAATTCCTTTTCCGAGCTGTAACTCGTATTAGGCGCAAAAAAACTCACCGGGTTATATCCCCAGTAGTCCAGGAGCTTCCGGCCTCCCACATATCTGGTATCCCTTGTCTCGTCAAATTCAAAAATCGGCATAAGCTCTACTGCATTAATGCCCAGATCTTTTAAATAAGGAATCTTCTCCCGGATACCGTCAAAGGTGCCCGGATGCTTCACGTCGGACGTATTGTGCTTGGTGAAGCCCCTGGTGTGGAGTTCATATATGATAAGATCCTTCATATCAGTAGGCCTGCGTCTGGCTCTTCCCCAGTTAAAATCATTGGAAACCACCCTGGCGCGGTAGCAGTCTTTGCTGTACTCAGGCTTCTCTCCCCAGTTGCTCTGCCCCGTCACCGCTTTGGCATAAGGATCCAGCAGACACCGGTTTCTGTCAAACAGCAGCCCTCTCGCAGGATCCTGCGGTCCGTCAACCCGGTAGTTGTACTCGATCTTCCTGATCTCCAGCCCAAATACGATCATAGAATAAACATTTCCAATTCGGTAGTTTTCGGGAAATGGTATCTCCGCAAAAGGTTCCTTTGCCTTTCTCTTATATAATACCAAAGTACAAGCCGTCCCATTCTTGGTATGTACGGTAAAGCTGACGCCTCCCTCGATGGCTGTGGCGCCGTTCTGAAGGTAGAAACCCGGACGGACCTCAAATCCATTTACCGTGTCCATAGACCTTAGCTGTCTGTCCTCCCCGATCCTTTTTATATCCATAAGCTGCGCTCCTTTATACTCCGTCAAATAAGGGTTATTCAGAAATCCATGAAATATGCTTTATTTCATTATAACATATATGATTCCAATCCCTGTCATCAAAGCGTAGAGCTTCCCGATCTAAAAATATTGTTAATCAATAAAAATTATACCAACACCTTCTTTTTCCTTGTCTAAAAGTAATGATATATTCACTTCTTCTTACATAGAATAAACTATGGCTTGAAATTTCACCCTGCCTTTCCATGTTCTTTTATCAAGGATTACTGGAAAACGGAAATACTATGTAATGGATAAGGAGGCACGAATGAAAAATAGATTAAACAAAGGACAAGTCGCGGTGCTGATATTGATGCTCTCCGTTATAGCTGTACAAGGTGTATATCTGGTAAGAACCAGCCGGGAGATGAAAAATCTAAAGAAATCCTCGGCTACCAGCGCAGAGATTCAAAAAAACCGTAAAATCCTCAAGGAGATAACAACGCATGATCTGGGAGATTTCCCTTTCCTTCCGAAAAGAGTCGATCCCCAAAAAAAGCTGATCGCATTTTCGTTTGACGACGGCCCTTCCAGAAAAAATACAGAGAAGATTTTAAAGGCTCTCGACAAGAACAACGCACGGGCCACTTTTTTTATGCTAGGCCAAAATGCAAAATATTATCCGGATCTGGTTAAGAAAGTTTCAGAATCCGGAAACGAGGTGGCGGGACATTCATGGAATCATCCTCTGCTCACCAAGCTCGGCAAAAGCGGTGTTAAAAATCAGATGAACCAGATGAACAGAGCAATCTCATCTGTCACTGGATCAAATGTCGGTCTTTTAAGGCCGCCATACGGTTCCATAAACAGTACGGTTAAGAAAACGGTCAAGGACCCCTTGATTCTTTGGAGTATCGATACCCTTGACTGGAAAACATTAAACGCTGACAAAACGGCTGACGCAATACTCAAACAGGCCAAGGACGGTGATATCATCCTTATGCATGATATCCACGCTCCCACGGTGGAGGCAGTGAAAAAGGTCCTTCCCAAGCTCGAAAAAAATGGGTTCCAGGTCTGTACTGTCTCAGAACTTCTCGAAGCCAGAAACATTGAACTGCATCCGGGGGATGTGGTGGTCAGTGCCAATGATGTTTACCGGTATAAAAAATAAACTCGTTTTTTGCCTTCAGTCCGGCTTTTGCTGCCTAACTGAAGGTATTTTTTTAAATATAATATGAGTGCATGTGCCAGATACGCTGACAGTCCCTTCATTTACGTCGTTACGGCTTTTTCTTTCTCCCTTAATGTAATATAATAAAAGGATTAGGGGATAGGAGGCCATACATTGGATTAACATACGAAAAGTAGTCCTCTCATTTATTGATAAGCTGCCGAACATCACCCTTACAGCCAATGTTTCTTCGGATGCAAATACTCCTGCTGCGATATCTGCAAGATAAGCAGATCCTTCTGGATCGTCTGAAAACCGCTTATGACAATTTTGCAGGGATTTAAATCGCTACTCCGCATTGATATATAACTGTTTATGAAAGGATAGGCTGCTATGCACAAACTATTAATCATTGATGACAGTAAAACCGTCCTGAATCAGGCCATGATGCTTCTCAAGGATTTTTATCATGTCTTCCCTGCCATCTCAGGCTCAACGGCACTAAAGATATTAGAGCATCATATACCGGACCTGATTCTTCTGGACCTGTTGATGCCGGAAATGGATGGACGGGAGTTTTTCATCCTCTTAAAAAGCCGTCCGGAACTTTCTGATATTCCGGTCATTTTTCTAATCTCAGATACGAATGACCAGACCGAGGCAGAATGTATTTCTCTTGGGGCCTGCGATTTCATCAGAAAACCAATCATAAAAGAAGTTCTTCTGAGCAGAGTGGAAAAGACACTGGAGCTTTTTGATTACCGGCGTGACTTGCAGCAAACGCTGGATGAGAAAACCCGACAGATTGAGACAGCCTATATTCAGACCATGGCAGCTCTTGCCAACACCATTGACGCCAAAGACCCGGATACTAATGGACATTCCATAAGAGTTGCCTACTACTCCGGCCAGATCGCCCATCAACTGGGATATTCAAAAGAGGATTGTGAAAATATTTATTTTATTGCATTGCTCCATGATGTGGGAAAAATCGGTGTTCCGGATTCGGTGCTCAAAAAAAGAGACCGGCTGACAGAGGAAGAATACGAACTGATGAAACAACATACGACCATAGGTGCTCACATCTTAAAGGATATCAAAATGCTGCCGGGGCTTTGTGACGGAACACTTTACCACCATGAACGCTATGACGGAACTGGTTATCCAAACGGCCTGTCAGGAGAAGCAATACCCAGAATCGCACGTATCATCAGTGTAGCTGACACATTCGATGCTATGACTGCCACCCGCTGCTACCGAAAGGGTATGGATCCTAAGATCGCACTTGAGGAATTAAAACGCAACCGCGGCACACAGTTTGATCCGGAGATCACCGATACCTTTTTAGAGATTGCAGATGGATTGGAGGTATCAAATCATGAGGCTGATCTTATGTGAGTTTGAGATCTATGATACATGGAGCATCATGGCATCCCTGAACTAGATAGCCAAGCTGACTTCCTCGTCCTGTCTTCTGCGCACCGGAATTATCCTTCCTGTGGGGAGAAGCTACTCCAAACAGGCGAAAGAAGCTTTTAAGATTTGGAGTATCAAGGCCATATAAAAAGAGAAAAGGACAGTATATCTCGTCCTTTTCCCTTTTGCGGTCATCAGTCTAAATCCAGATGATCTTTCCCCGTATATTTTTCCCATGCACTAATAAAATCTTCTGACGCACTGACTGCATTTTTATTGTTCACGATCTTTTCAAATAAGTCTGGCCCGACGGTGACTGCGTCAATTCCTCCCACAAGCAGTTCCTTGACCTGGGATAAGTTTTTAAAGCTTGCAGCGATTACTTTACAATCAATTTTTTGTTCTTTAAATACTTTCTGGATCTCAAGAGCTACCTTAACTCCGTCCATCTCCAGATCACAAATCCTGTTTACATAAGGAGCTACATAGGCTGCTCCGCAGTTTGCTGCCATCAACGCCTGCTGCACGGAATAAATAGCTGTGGCAAGCGTATCGATCCCTTCATCTTTTAACAGCTTGATGGCACGCAGGCCATTAGGAGTCGCCGGTATTTTTACCACAACTTTTTCTCTCAATGACATGAGCTTTTTGGTTTCCTCAATGATCTTATCTGTTTCATCTGAAATAACCTGTAGGAAAAGTACCTTTCCTTCCGGGACGGATGCCGCAAGTTTTTTGATCTCAGCGCCGTCTTTGACAATGATCGTAGGATTGCTGGTAACCCCTTTTACATTGTATGCTTCTACATAGTTTTCAATTTTTTCATAATCTGCACTGTCTAAATAAAATTCCATGATTTCTCCTTTTTTATAAAAGCTGTTCTGCGGTAAGACTGTCAGTGACCAGCACATTGATCAATCCTGTCTTTGCAGCAGCTTTTATGGCTTCGGTTTTTTCTGTTCCATAGGCTGCCCCGATTCTTATGGGTATATCCTTCAGTTCTTCTAAGGTCAGCCCGATCATCCGACGATCAAATCCGCTTTCTAATGCCTTACCCTCTTTTGTATAGACACGTCCTGCGATCTCCCCAATCCCTCCCTGCCGTGCTAAACTTAAGATCAACTCTGAATTTTGTGAATCCAGAGCCGCAATGGAGGAAGCGCTGGTCATTGTTCCTATTCCAAAAACTCCTGCCTGACAGCTCCTTGCCCTTTCCAGTGCCCTTTTGATTTGAGGCTCTTCCATCAGGAGCTTTTTCATCTCCAGACTTTTGACATACATGGGCGCAGGAAGGTTATGGCCAATTCCATGCACCATCTCCGCCAATTTTGAACAGAGCAGATTAGAATAACTCAGTGCAAGACTTCCTGGGTCAGCTGTTTCCGGCATGGCCGTTCCAAGCAGCGGAACAACCCGGATCCCATTTGCCTTTATGTTTCTACCCATTTTCTCGGAATCAAACGTGTCTATAATCTGTTTCATCGTATATCCCCAGGTAACACCCAGCGATATATTATTTTTCATGACCCTCGACAGATAAAGCCCAGCCGCTCTCGCGACCAGATATCCTGAATTGGCCTGATCCGCTGAAGCTGCGATGACCGCTTCCTTCAGCGGATATTTTTTCTCCAGTTCTTTTTCCAGCTCCATAGTGTTCTCTGCCGGGAAGTCAATGATGATCTTTACATAACCTTCGTTTTTTGCTTTTGTTAAAGCTCTTGATATTGTGGTTCTTGAAACATTCAGCCTCTTAGCAATCTGTTCCTGAGACATCTCCTCTTTATAATAAAAGTCCACAACTTTCATTAAAAATCGTTCATCATTTTTGCTCATAGTACTATCGATCCTTTTTGTGTGCACATTTGACACATGAATCACATTTGTTCATGTTGGATTTATGATATCATTCTGTTTCTGCACCGTCAATATGAACAATTTCACATATTCAGCTATCTTCTGTGTCGATCTTCATCAAAGCTTTTTCGGGTACTTCTTTCTTTTCTACTTCCTCCCAGCTTTTCACATCTTTATCTCTATTGGATACTATCCCATAAATTACCCTTAGGTAAGCCCCTTTTTTGATAGGTTCTTCGTCGGTCCCATAGAATTCTAACTTTATCGATTTGCCATTTTGATCAAATCCATTCAGGCGGTACAGGTAATTTGAGTCTTCTCTGCTCTCTGAAATTGAAGTGATCCTTGTGTAATATTCCTTGCCCGTATGATTTCTCTGTTGCAGATATCGTCTTACAGCGCCAGCCCCTGCCAATATAACAATAAATATAAAAATTACGGATAAGATTACAGTTGATATAGTTCTCATAGGTAACCTCCTGTCTATGTATGTGTTTTTATCAATGCTGTCTATATCTTAGTACACATTCTGGCGTTTTTTATCTTTCTGCTTATCATACATATAGATCAGCGCAAACAACAGGCTTGCCTGAATGTTCGTTGAAAAACACCCAAGCAAGCCTAATATCTTTGCATTAATTAAATTATTTCTATCAGATAAATCTTTTATCTAAGACCTTCCGCTCCCATCAAATAATTGACAAACTGCTGTGCGGTCCTTCCGGAGATTCCTCCATGGGATAGTTCCCATTTATTTGCCTCTTTGCAGAGCTCCTCGTCAGACATGGTAATACCCTCTTTTCTGGCCAGCTCGATGACAATATGGAAATACTCCTTCTGGGTAGGCTTGGCATAGCTGATGGTGACTCCAAACCGGTTGACCAGAGAAAGCTTTTCTTCCATCGTATCGGATTTATGGATTCCGTTCAGATTCTTTACATCATCTCGGTCGCTCCATGTCTCCTTGATCAAATGCCTTCTGTTGGATGTGGCATAGATCAGGATATTCTCAGGTTTTGTCTCCACTCCGCCTTCGATCACCGCTTTCAGGAATTTGTATTCCACCTCAAACTCTTCAAAGGACAGGTCATCCATATAAATGATAAACCGGTAATTCCGGTTTTTAATATGTGCAATCACATTGGACAGATCCTTGAACTGATGCTTGTAGATCTCGATCATCCGGAGTCCCTGGTCATAATACTGGTTGACGATAGCCTTGATACTGGTAGACTTTCCAGTACCACTGTCTCCGAACAGCAGGACGTTGTTGGCTTTCCTTCCCTGCACAAAGGCCTCTGTATTGTCTATGAGCTTCTTCTTCTGAATCTCATAGCCTACCAAGTCATCAAGCGTCACCTTATCCATGTTGTTAATGGCCCGGAATGCGATCTCACCGCTATGATTTTCTTCAATCCTGAACGCTTTATTGAGTCCGAACATTCCCACGCCATAGGCCTTATAAAAGCCTGTCACCACCTGGAAAAACTCGTGTTCATCCTTAGTCCCTTCCAGTTTTCTGCTCAGTGCCTGGACCTTCTCGCTGACATTTTTATTGTACATAAGCTCCGGTTTTCCGATCGCTTTGTAGTCTGAGAGCCGGCTGAAGCAGTCTACCCCAAGATATGACTCGATCCTTGAAAAGTCATAATCAAACAGCTCTTTAAAAGCGCGGAAATCATTTTCTGCAAAATAATTTACGCTTCCGTCCCTGGCTCCCACCTTTTCACAGGTGATACTAAATGGGTTTTCGTTGGTGATCAGCAAAAACGTCAGGTAGTTATGCCAGAGATTCTCGTCAAACCCATAATCTGTGGCCACCTGAAGGATCCTTTTGATCTGCCTGAACACCCTTGTGGTCAGGACCTCTTTGGATTGGCTTTCTTCATCCATGCAGCGGAAAATATCACTTAACTGCATCAAAATAGAATCCGGCTCCATGTCGCCGTATATGAGTAACTTTGAAACATTTTTATACATTTGTTCCTCCACCTTTCATGTTCTTCTACCAGCTTCCGCCGCCTCCGCCGCCGAAGCCGCCCCCGGAGAATCCGCCCCCCCCAAAGGAGCCGCCTCCAAATCCACCTCCGCCTCCAGACGATGGCTTCGGAGGTTCCGGGACAGACAGAGTGCTTGCTGCCTGTGCCATGTTACCCATGAGACAGCGGTTAAAGATGTAATAATCAAAAAATGTGAACTGACGGTCTGTCACATACCAATCCGGCGCAGCCAGTCCGAGATCCTTCAGCTTCTCCGCAAACACATCAGAGAGCCCGAAAACATAAGCATACGGCATGATGTGGTAAAACAGCTGAGGCTGGTCTTCTGCTAGTGCTTTCATCCTGTCCAGCTCCGCTGTCTCGATAAAATCACGGAGCCCGGCCAAGTGTCCCATCCATTCAATACACTGGTGTGTCCTCTTTTTCATAAATCCTGTCATCAGGATCATACCTGCAGTCATAACCAGCACGGCGGCTAAAACCCAGATATAATTGAATATCTCATCATTCCTTACACGGACAACATAGCTTCCGGTATAAGCTGCCGCAGAAAGAAAACTTGCCGCCAGAGCCCAGAATACCCACAGCTTTCTGCTCTCCCTGCTTCTGGCATACCAGCCGTCCACCGCTGTGGTAAACAAGAGCATTCCGCCTAATACAAGGATCCACAATACGATCTCAACGATCATTCTTGGGATACCCGTATAAGAATAAACACTTGAGACAAGCATAAACAGGCCCAGCGGAAGTGCTGAGAGTACCATGGATATTCCTCTTGCTGCTCTTGAGGATGTGGTATAAATATTAAACTCCTTCTTCCTTCCGAAAAACCCAATCAGTTTATTTTTAGCCACCTGCAGAGTATCTGCATATTTGTATTTCAGATCGTCAATCTTGACCTTATCCTTACCGTCAAACAGGTTGTCAAACATGATCCTCTGATAGCCAGGTGCTGTACTGGCAAGATCGGCCTTTTTATGGAATATGAGTTTTCCTTTCTTTTCTTCAATCTTAAGATATCCCCGGTCAGCCCAGTAAAGGATCAGGGAAAGCAGATCTTGATCCTGCACCTTTCCGTCGATAATATAACCTACCCCCGCACTATCCAGTCCGTCCGGCGGCTGATATTGTATGGATGGAATGATCTTCTCATCCCTTCCGAACATAAGAAACAGACAAAGCACAATACCAAAAATAATAACGGAGGGGATCAGGATCATCCATGGAATCCCGGCGACCTGCTGGCTTCCTTCAAAATATCCAGCATCCAACCCGGCAAAGCAGGTCAGCCCGCTGCCAAGCGGAAGGCTCTTCTTTAACGTGCCCGTCACTGTCATGTTTTCTTCATTTTTGTCAATGGTGAGAACGTCTTCTGCGTTCTTTGTGGAACCGTATTCTCCGTAATAAAACTTCAGCCGGCCCATGTCAAATTTTTTGGGAAACTTTATGGTAAACCTGCTTCCTGCAGGGATCTCATTCTTCCACTGTGTGGGGAATATATTACAGTAGATGTTATCGTAACTGCTCTTCTGAAACTTTGGATTTAGAAGATATTCAAACTTATAATTGCCTTCCCATACCGTCGTATCCTCATCTCCGAACCTGAACACCTTGTTTCCTTTTTCACTGCTCACACTCACAGTCTCATTGGATCTCAGCATATCCAGAGGCGCATAATATGGCACCTTTTGAAGAACGCCGTTTTTGTCATAGGCAGATACAGTTCCTTTATTAGGTACATACCGGTATATCCCATGCCGCGGCTCCGAAAATTTCACATTGATTCTTTCTGTGATATCATAGGATCCGTCTTCTCCTACCACAACCTTTGTCTGGTACTGTTTTGTCCTCATATAAGGGTCCGACTCAACCTGCGATGGAGAAGGCCCAGCTATGCTTTCAAACGCAATCCCTCCGCAGATACATAAGACCAGCAGAAGGACAGCGGCGAAGCCGGAGCTCCATAATTTTTTCATAGTGACCTCCCTGTGTCAAAGCATTAAAAAGAAACTTTTACATTCTCCCGTTCTGCCTCATCACTGATTTCGTATAATGGTTTTCTCCTAAACTTAAAGATACCTGCTACGATATTGCCAGGGAACATTTCTGCCTTGGTGTTGTACTTGTTGACAACGCCGTTGTAGTATCTTCTGGATCCTGCGATCTCCTCCTCGATCCTCTGAAGCTGTTCCTGCAGCTGAAGGAAGTTCTGGTTGGCCTTCAGATCAGGATAAGCCTCCGCAACTGCAAATAAGGAACGCAGTGCTCCTGTCAAGACATTTTCATTGGCCAGACGCTCTTCCGGATTGGAGGCGCTCATTGCCATATTTCTGGCGGACACTACCTTTTCCAGTGTTCCTGATTCATGCTTCGCATAACCTTTGACAGTCTCCACGTAGTTTGGGATCAGATCGTACCTTTTCTTCAGAGAAACGTCCATCGCAGAGTATGCCTCTTCGGTTTTGTTTCTTAAAGTGATAAATCCGTTATACGAGCCTACCAGCCAAATTGCCAGTACCGCAATAATTACTATAATAATGATTAATGCTGCCATTGTTATTTCCTCCTTTAGTTTTAATAATTCCAGTATAACACTAAATAACTTTACAGGAAACTACAGAAATGAACCGCGCAGCTTTAAGTGGAGGACAATATTTTTTTCCCTTCCGTGCTCATCCTCGGCTTTGAACATGATCTCTCCAGGAATATAATGGTCAAAGCACAGCTTCTCCGCTGTGATCTGATAATTTTCCAGCCAATCCCCCGGTATGCGCCTGTCAATTCTTATACTCTCTGTTCTTATTTTCCCTGGAATGCCCTCCAGCAAAACCTCAACTCTGCCACTGTTTGAAAGAACTCCTGCCCATCCTAAATGGCTGCAGATACAGTAAAGTCCCTTTCTCCCATCAGACTGGCTTGCTAATTCTACCATTCTTGAACGAATTTCTCTCTTTTCAGCATCTCCATTTTTCACCTCATAAATTAGTTTTACTTAACTTTTTCGCATATCTTATTCCTTAGTATGCTCTTCATAGATGCCAGAATAACTTTTCCGGCGTGTATGCCGTTTCTGCCGGCGCAAACAGCGCAGCATATTTTTAAGATATTCATCCGGTCCCAAACATGTGCAGAAAAATTTTTATAAATCCAGCTGTTAAACTTCCGGAGCCTTACTTTACCGCATCGGTAGTTTTTTATGGAATAAAGCGGGCAAATCCAAAAATACTTCCTACTCTCTCACTCTTTAAGGGCCTTATCTACTCAAAAAATAGGACCGGAAAAATTTCCGGTCCTAAATGGATAAATATGAAATAGAGGAATAAATTCAAGAAAAGTGTATGGCATGTTCTACATGATTTCCGTTCAGCTCTTAGAATGCCTCACTCCAATCATGTAGAACATGGACGTAGTGTCTGCTGGAGAAGGGATTCTATCAAAAGAAAGGTGCCGCTTTTGGGTATATGTTTTTGTCCGCTGCCTTCTCGTTCTACCCGAAGTATCTCTTTAACAGGCCTTCAAAGGCTTTTCCATGGCGGGCTTCATCCCTTGCCATCTCATGAACGGTGTCATGGATCGCATCTAAGTTCGCTGCCTTTGCTCTCTTTGCAAGGTCAAACTTTCCTGCTGTAGCACCATTCTCTGCTTCTACTCTCATCTCAAGGTTTTTCTTTGTGCTGTCTGTTACGACTTCTCCAAGCAGTTCAGCAAACTTTGATGCATGCTCTGCTTCTTCTAATGCTGCTTTTTCCCAGTATAATCCGATCTCCGGATATCCTTCTCTATGTG
>OAWB01000739.1_pt1 | contig 15616 bp, 14 predicted proteins | sample 1550621 | NCBI WGS metagenome assembly OAWB01 (sample SAMEA2580107, study PRJEB22360) | human gut metagenome | biome: human gut; feature: human-associated habitat; material: faeces | place: Denmark | collected 2008/2010
TACCGGCGTGCTGTAATAGGGCCGTTTCCACCAGCTGCCCGTTTCTCTTCCACGGTCATATTCCCCCCGGATGCCGCCCATTCCCGGATTTTCCGTTCCGATAACGCACCAGTCAGGATGGGCACGCTTGTCATCCTCATACAGTGTCTCCGACCGGGTTCTCCATCTGCCCACATAATTGTAGCCCACCACATCCAGTTCATTCAGGAACTCCTGCGTCGCGGCCTTTGGCTCCGCACAAATCTGATCATTGGCCTGGGTTACCGCCCTTTCCGGATCCAGCTGCTTACAGATTTCCTTTAAGCGCCTGGCCGTCAGATATCCTGCCGGATCCGTCTGATCTGGCACCTCATTGCCGATGCTCCAGATCACGACGGACGGATGGTTCCTGTCCCGGTAAAGCATGGCTTTCAAATCCTCCTCATGGCACTGCGCAAACCATTCCGAATACCCCCGGCTTTCATGGGTATTGGAGCCTAATTCCTTGCCCTTCAGGATTTTCCACTCGTCAAAGGCCTCATCCATCACCAGAAAACCCATTTCATCACATAGCTCCAGCAGCCCCGGATCGGGAGGATTATGTGACATGCGGATACTGTTTGCTCCCATTTCCTTCAGTTTTTCCAGCCGCCGCTTCCATATCTGCAGCGGCACTGCCGCCCCCATGCAGCCACCGTCATGATGGATGCATACACCGTTGATTTTCACCTGTTCCCCATTCAGCAGAAAGCCCCTGTCCTTATCGAATACGGCGCTTCTCAGCCCGGTTCTTGTATGTACCTCATCCATAAGAACACCTTCCTTATTGTAGAGCCGGGTAATTACCTCATACAGACAGGGAGAGGCAACGGACCAGAGGCAGGGATCCTCCAGGGGAAAAAGCTGGGGACAGACGGTGGAGATAGGGTGTACAGACGGCATTTCCAGGAGCAGCCACCGTTTCCTTCTCAGCTGCGATTGTCCCCCGGGGCGAAATGATGCTGGTCTTTACCGTCAGCTCCTCCTGATTCCGGCAGAAGGTTGTGATCATCAGCTCCGCATATTGCCGTGTCACCTTCTTCTGCCGGATATACACTCCATTTTCCGCCACATAACTATTTTCTACAGTAAGTATCCACACATCCCTGGTAATCCCGGAGCCGGAATACCAGCGGGAACCCGGCTGTCCGGAATTGTCTATCTCCACGTCCAGCACATTGCATTCTCCCCGACCTGTTTTCACCAGCTCCGTAATTTCTACGGAAAAAGGCGTATATCCATATATATGTTCCTTTATCCGGCTGCCATTCAGCCACACACGGGTCTTCATATAAGCCCCGTCAAAACACAGAAACAGATGCTTTCCCCGTACTTCCTCCTCCGTCACGGTAAATATCTTTTTATACCATCCTATCCCGGTTTCCACGTAGCCTCCCGAGACGTGGAGACATCAAAGGGATCCCCCAGGCCCCAGTCATGAGGAAGCTTTCCCGGCCGGTATCCCGGCGTTAATCCGCTTCCCGCCGGATCCGGCGGACACCCGTCCCCCTCCCCTGCTTTGTGATAAAAAAACCAGCCCAGATTCCAGTTATCCTTTTTTCTTCCCATAGAATGCCCTCTCCTATTTTTGTGCCGCAAAGGCCCTCACCCGGCGCGTGCCAGGCGGGAGCCTTACTGGTAATATTCAGGTAACTGTGAAGAGTACCAAACAGTTACCTATTCAGATATTTCAACTGCCGGGACAGTTATCCCTTTTATTTCTGTGTGATACCCATTTTATTGATTATAGCCCTTCTTTTCACAGAATGCTTCATACTGCCTCTTCATTTCCGCAGTTACCTTGTCCAGTCCGGCCGCTTCCAGTTTTCCTTTGAACTCCTCAAACTTCGCTTCTGTCTGGTCACCGAAGACACCAAGGAAAAAGCTTGTCAGATATTCATCACGGATTGCATTGATAACGGAAAGTTCTGTTTCCACCGGGCTTTTATCAAAGGTAAAGCCGGCTGTTTCAGGAACGAATTCCTTTGCTTCACATTTTTCTCTGAACTCCAGCTTCCGGGGATCCATTCCCTCTTCATCAGGCTGATCACCTCTCTGGATTCCCCATGCCCAGGAATTCCATGCATATTTACCGGATTCCTCTGTAAGGCCTCTGGTACCGTCCTCATTTAATGTCCAGTGAACACCTTCGATACCGCCGAGAATCAGATTATTGACTTCCGTGAAACCTTTCAGACAATCAAGAACAAGTGCCGCTCTTTCCGGATTTTTAGAGTTTGTGGTGATGGCTACGGCATCATCCGCATAACTGCCGCGTGCACGGGATACATCAGGGGTAATATCATAAGCTGCGTAGGTTCCCAGGCCAGCCTCCTCCAGAGCCTTTCCGGCATCATAAATGGTTTCATTCCATACAAAGCTTGCAGAGGTTCCGTTTTCAAAGGCTGCCCTTGATTCATTGGTATCATTGATGGCATTGCTTGACCATACGCCCCTGGCTGCCATCTCAGCCATTTCCAGGCAGTAATTTTTGAAACTTTCCGAAGTATATTTGTAGAAAACATCCTTATCAAAATCCGGAGCTGCTTCAGAATTGTGATGGGGATATAAAAAGTCAAATCCAACCGCCAATACGTTCAGGCCTTCATTCTGATTCCACAGATTAAGATATTCTTCTCTGTTGGCCGTCTGTCCGCTTGCAGAGATCCCGCTTCCCTTATCGTCAACCGCCGCGTACAGATATTCTTTCATGCTGTCCCAGCTGTCAATCGTTTCAATTCCATATTTCTCCATTAAATCCTGGCGGACTGCAATAAAATTGTAGCCGTTAAACGCTGCATTGGATTTGGGCACTGCAAATATTTTGCCGTTAATGGAAATCTGATCCCAGCTTTCTGCAGGCTGCTGCGGGTAACTGATGGGCATATATTTCTCAAGCCATTCCTGATCCAGCTCCCGGAATGCGCCCTTTGCCGCTTCGTCATTATAGTAACACCAGGAGGAGGTATACATTAAATCTACAGGCTCGCTTCCTGCCAGCACCAGAGAATATTTTGTAGTATAATCACTCCAATTGAGAAACTGCATTTCCAGTGTCGTATTCAGCCAGGGATTCAGATATTTGCTGTTCAGTTCCTCCAATTCCTTGTCCATATCCTCGGGCCTGTCCCCCAGTGCGTACATAATCACCGTTACAGGTTCGGAAAGGTCCAGTCCTTTATCCGCATAAGGGCTGTCCGCGCTGATTCCATCATTGGATGCAGCGGTATTCCCCGTTTCCGCCTGCCCGCTTTCTGCCGTCCCGGCACTGCTCTGTGCAGACTGCCCTGCATTTCCTCCGCAGCCTGCAAGGGAAATTAACATTGCCGCGCTCAGAATTGCCGCCATTGCTTTTTTCATCATTTTTCTCATAACCAACCTCCATATATTTTTTATACTAAGGCCAAAGGCCCAGGGTATCAAGATTAACTTCTTCTGTTTTTTCTTTACAATCTTCGGATGCCAAGACGCAGACCGTTTTTTGTGGGAAATTATCCCTTCACCGCTCCGATGGTCAGCCCCTTCACAAAATATTTCTGCAGGAAAGGATATAACAGGATAATCGGTCCGGTGGCAATCACCGTCATAGCCATTTTCATGGATTCACTGGGAAGCTGCTGTACCTGCTGCCCGGTCAGGGCCGCAATCCTTTTTAAGGCCTCTGAACTGTTCAGGATATTCTGCAGCGTATACTGCAGGTTCCAGAACCGGTTGTCATTGATAAACAGCATGCAGTTATACCAATCGTTCCAGTAGGCAAGCGCTGTAAACAGTCCCAATGTGGCAATCAACGGCTTAGCCATAGGTATCATAATTTTATAATAGATACAGAAATCCCCTGCGCCATCAACCTTGGCTGCCTCAACCATTTCATAAGGAATTCCCTTCATGAAGCTTTTTGCGATAATCATGTTCCATACGGAAAACAGGCCCGGAATAATCAGCGCATACAGCTTATTGTTGAACTGAAAGGTCTGTGTACAAAGCAGATACCAGGGTACCAGCCCGCCGTTGAACAACGTGGTAAAAAAGAAGAAAAAGGAAAAACCATTTTTCCAGGGAAAATCCTTTCTGGACAATACATAGCCGGTCATTGTCATCAGGAAAATGGATAGCACTGTTCCCAATACGGTAACAAAAATGGTAACCCCATAAGCCCTGAGGATTTCCATAGGATTTTTCAGCGCTGTATCATACCCGGCAAGAGAAAAACGATCCGCAGTTACAAGGAAACTGTATCCTTCGGTAAGTATGGAATGTTCACTGGTAAAGGAGCCTACAATAATCAGATAAAACGGTATGACACACGCTAAAGCAAACAGCGCAATCAACGTATAGGATATTACGGCAAAAATAATCTTGTCCCTGCTTTTTCTTTTCATGACTGCACCTCCCCTTAAAACAGTGTGTAATCCGGGTCAATCTTCTTTACAATAAAGTTGGCCGTACAGATGGTTACAAAGCACAGAACCGACTGGTACAGGCCGGCTGCCGCCGACATCCCATAATCATTAGTGGTAATCATGGTTCTGTAAACAAAGGTATCAATAACATCGGAGGTTTCCAGCAGGAGCTGATTATTCTTCACCAGCTGATAGAACATTCCGAAATCCCCGCGGAATATGTTTCCGATAGCAAGAAGTGCCATTATAAAAATGGTGGGCTTCAGGCTGGGTATGGTAATACAGGTAATTTTCTTCCAGATGTTGGCGCCGTCAATTTCCGCCGCCTCATACATTTCCGTGCTGATGCCCGCTATGGCAGCCAGATAGACCACCGTTCCATAGCCGGTCTGTTTCCATAGCCGTACACACACCATTACTATCGGCCAGGTTTTTACATGGCTGTAAATACTGTAGGGTTCCCCTCCGATAGAGGCCAGAATGTTATTTACCACTCCGTTATCGCCAAAAATATTCAGCATGACCGTGGATACCACGACCCAGGAAATGAAATATGGAAGGAACATTACTGTCTGGGACACCTTTTTAAAAATCCGGTTGTTGATTTCACTCAGCATTATGGCAAAACCCACTTCAAATACGATTCCCAGCACGATAAAAGCTATATTATACAGAAGTGTGTTCCTGGTCAGCGACCACAGCTTATCGGAAACAATCATATAATCAAAATTCTTCAGTCCCACCCATGGGCTGCCGTAAATTCCATCGTGATAGTTATATTTTTTAAATGCCAGAACAATGCCCGTCATGGGGATATAACTGAATATCACTGTATAGGCAATTGCCGGCAGTAACATCAGCAGCATGATTCTGTTCTTACGCACCTTTTGAAAAAGGCCAGTTTTTTTCATCTTGTTTCCCTCCTCGTTTTCGTTTTTTACGGTTTTCATTTTAACAACCCTTCCCTCCGCATACAATCAGACAATCCTTGGATATCTGTACTATCTTTTTCTACTATTTAGCAATATCCTTTGATGATTGGTAATTTCTTTGAAAAGCCTGTTTCTCTAAGATTTTCAGTTTGAAAATATTAATATATGAAGTAAAATAAAAAAGAACACAGCTGTACTGTCGGTATATAAAAGGAGAATTATGAGATATGTACACACTTCTTGTTGTGGATGATGAAATGTTTACCAGAAAGGGAATCATTAAAAAGGTTCCAACGGAACCTGATGGAATATCTGAGGTTCTGGAAGCAAGGGATGGGAAAGAAGGCCTGGCTATTGCAAAATACTCTCCCGTGGACATTGTGTTGTCCGATGTACGCATGCCGCGTATGGACGGCATTAAAATGTGTCAGGAAATCCGCCGTCTTTATCCTGACTGTGTCATCATATTTCTCAGCGGTTATTCGGATAAGGAATATCTGCGTTCCGCTATCAGCATGCAGGCACTGCAGTACATTGACAAACCGGTGGACACAGGAGCGCTGCAGGAGGCCCTGTCCCAGGCAGTCAGCTACTGCAACGAAATCCGCTATTCCCGGAAGTTTGTCAGGGAAGCCAACCGGAAAAGGCTTGCCCGCCTTCTCCTTTCCAGCCCGCCGTCCAATGGCCAGCTGGCTGTCGCGCTGTCTGAAAGCGGACATACCTATGAAGATTTCAGGGACAGTCTCACTGTCATTTTCCAGTTTCTCCCCGGGCCGGATGCCTCTGATGAAAAACTGGGGTTTCATGACACGCTGGAACAATGTCAGGAAATGATATCGGAAATTATCCGCAATAAGCATCTTCCCTTCCTGATTACCGATTACAGGGAAAATCATTTGATCCTTCATTTTCTTTCCACTCCTGACAGGATGGTATCCTCCTTTTCCAGGGCTTTCTGGGAAAATCTGATGCGGGAGATCTCGGAAAAGACCGCTGCTTATCCTCATTTTGTCAGCATCGGCCCTATCGTTTCCTCTCCCGAGGAAATATACCGCTCCTACAATGCGGCTGCCATAAACCTGCAGACGCTGTTTTATACCGGCATTAACTCCATTTCCTTTGCTGATGAAATGCCCACAGACAGTTATTCCATGTCCCAGGAGCTGCTGGATGCCATAAAGCAGACTATTCACAACGGCGAACAGGAAAAATGCTTCCGGATGTTAAAAGAACTTGAAGAGTCTTTCCGTTCCCATCCCGGTACTCTTATCAGCAATACTAAAGAAAATTTTTACCGCCTGCTCTCCTGGCTGATTAGCTATGTAAAAAACAAAACCGGCTCCGATGTCCTGGATACGGAAAACTATCTGTGGGAACTTATTTCCTCAGCCAACACGCTGGATGAACTGATTTCCTTTACCAGGAACTATATTTCCCTTTCCTTTGACGCCATGCAGTCAGGACGGGAAGCTTCTGTATCCGTGCTGATCAAGAATACGATTATAGACAATTATCAGAATCCTGATTTGGATATTCAGTTTTTAAGTGACCGTTTGAACCTTTCCGTATCCTATCTCAGCTTTCTTTTTAAACAGGAGACAGGTTCAACCATTAATCATTATATGAATGAATACCGTATCTGGAAGGCGAAGGAGCTGCTTGTGAATACCAACCGGAAAATCGCTGATATTTCAGATGCTGTAGGCTTTGCCAATCAGAATTATTTTGCAAAAACCTTTAAAAAACTGGCCGGATGTTCCCCCTCTGTTTACAGGGATCTGCACGTGGAAGGATAATCTATGAAACAAAAATGCTTTGCCTGGTATAAACAGCCGCACAGGCTTAAATTTAAAATTTTGATCTCTTATCTGATCCCAAGCGTCACCCTGCTCTGCCTGCTTTCCGTAGCAACCTATTTTGCCAGCGCCAGGCTGATGGAAAAGAGGCTGCTGCAGTCTGCCAGCGATACCATCAAGCAGACGGAGAACTCTTTGCAGAGCTTCATTAACAAATATGATGCGCTTACACTTTCCTACTCCTTTTCTGGAAGTGTGCAGAACCTGCTTGGACAGGATCTGACGGATTACAATATCAACCGTCAGAAGCTGGATAAGCTTAATTTTGAGAGCACGCTTTTTTCCTGCATCCCCACCAGGATAGAAAATTCTAATACCGTATGTGATATCCGTATTTACTTTAATGATACCTTTCCCTATTTTAATAACCACACACGGTATTATAATTACAGGGATGCACAGGATGAAGAATGGTTCCGGAAAATTATGGAGGGCTATAAAAAAGATCGAACCTCCTTCTACCTTATCACTCCCGCGGAAAATCAGGCTTCCTCCTATGGCCGGGACAGCTTTTCCCTGGCCAGGGTTATCGTGGATACCTCCTATTATCTCAATCCCCTTGCTGTCATCGTGCTGGATATCCCCCACTCCTACCTGGATTCTTCTGTGAGCAACACCAACATGGACGGCGTTGTCAATTTTGTCACTGCAGCGGACGACAATATGATCGCCTGCTCCGATACCGGCCTGCTTCCTCTATATGAAGAGAGCCTTGCCTTTGCCTCTTCGCCGGATTACCGGACAGCGGAATGGAACAAGGTAACCATTCAAAATGTGCGCTATCTGATGAAAACCGATCCGATGAAATCCTACTCCATCACACTTACCACCCTGATACCCTATCAGAATGTGGTAAAGGATATCACCGTTCTGCGCAACATCATGCTGGTTATCGGCGTCACTCTGGTTGCCGCCTGCTTTTTCTTCGCCAACACCACCGCCGACAACATTACGGGCCGGCTGTCCCACGTCAACAGCAAGATGCGTGAAGTACGCACCGGAAAGCTCACCCCTCTGCCCCAGGCCAGACCTAAGTACGCCTGGGATGAAATTGATGAGCTGATGGATACTTATAATTACATGATTGGGGAAATGGAGATTCTGATAGAAACCCAATATGAGAACGGAAAAGAAATAAAAAACGCGGAGCTTCGTGTCCTCCAGGCACAGATCAATCCCCATTTTCTCTACAACACCCTAGATATGATCCACTGGTTTGCAGAAGAAAATATGGTAACGGAAATTGATACTGCCGTAAATTCCCTTGCCACCTTCTACCGCATCAGCTTAAGCAATGGTAAGGAACAGATCCGCCTGAAGGATGAGCTGGCACAGGTGGAAGCCTATATACGGCTGCAAAACCTGCGTTTTGAAAATACGATACAATATAACTGCCAGATAGAGCAGCGTTTTATGAACCAGCCCATCATCAAAATGATTCTCCAGCCTCTGGTGGAAAATGCAATTCAGCACGGACTGTTTGAAAAGGACGAGCTGGGCGGGACCATATCCATCCGTTCCTGGCATGAAGAGCCGCAGCTCCTCTGCCTGATCATCGCCGACGACGGCGTGGGCATGTCCCCGGAACAGCTTGCTCTTTTGAACAAGAATCTGCAGATCCCCGACGAAGGCCACGGCTACGGAATCCAGAACGTTAATTCCCGCCTCCAGCTGTATTACGGCGCTGATTTTCACCTTTATTTCGAAAGCCGCCCGGGCAAGGGAACTGAAGTTTTCGTCCGCGTTCCGCTCTCCTCCGGGTTTTAATTAAAGAACTGCCCAGCGGGCTATTCGGCTGCTTAAGCAAAAGGATATACCAAAGAAATACTAACTTTATGCCATCTCGGCAAAATATCTGTCTGCAATATATTCAGCCGATTCAGCCCAAAAAGCATTTTCTAACTCTTTGTTCAAATGCCTAAAATGATTGACAGGAAAAGGCTCTCAATTAAAAGAGAAATAAAAAAGAAAACGCCCTCCGCCATTGGAAACACGTTTTCTCAAAAAATTTATAAATTTATCATCAACTGCACCAATGCAGATACCCGCACACCGCTTCTACTCCAGATACTTGTCCCTGAGCAGCTCCAGCCTTCCGCCGTCCAGCCCCATTTCCGTTTTCAGGAAATTCTCCATCCCGCCGAAATTCTCATCGATGGCGGCGAATACACTGTAAATATAGCTCTCCTTCACCTGCATCAGCTCCCGGAGGCAGTTGATAAGCTGTGGATTATGCAGACGTTCCTTCAGCTTTTCCAGATGGCCTTCCACCACATCCCCGGTAAATTCATTCACCATCATATAATCCCTGACAATGGTTTCCCGCGGCACGCCCAGCGCCGAAAGCAGCAATGCCGTGCCCACGCCTACACGATCCTTGCCTGCGCTGCAGTGCCAGAGCAGGGCGCCTTCCTCATGGGAAAGAAGGATTTCAAAAAAGTGCCGGTACTGCTGCCTGGAAAAAGGCTCCATCACCAGATCACGGTACAGCCCGTCCATATATTCCTCCGCCGCTGTTTCACTGCTGCTCATTTTCTGCACCAGCATTTTCATCATATCAGTTTCCGCGGATTTCTCCCGTGTAATGCCTATGGCCTGATCGCTGAGTATGGGATTCTCCACATACTCTACGCCAGGAAGCGCCGGATCCGGTGCCTCCGCCTTTTCCTGGCCGGTCCTGAAATCCACATCCGTGCGAAGCCTGTATTCCTCCAGCAAACCCCGCTGATCCTTTTTAGTCATACCGGCAAGCTGACCGCTGCGAAGCAGCTTCTTCGGCCGTATATGCCTGCCGTCCGCCGCTTCAAAACCGCCTAAATCTCTTGTATTATGCAGCCCCTCCAGGGGAATTCTCGTAATTTCTTTCATCCGGCCTCCTGGGATTTTCCATAACAGCCCCGATACCCGGAACCGTTATGCTTTCTTATTCATATTCCGTTTAATAACCTTCAGTCTGGTGAATTCTTCTCTTTCCTTCTCCTCCAGCGCATTGCTGATGTCCTTTACAAGAACCGTATACGTAGGGATGGTAATATTTTTAAGCGCATTGGCCCGCTTCTGCGTCTTGCGGATATTCATGGCCAGGCGATAGGCCGCATTTTCCACCATGGACAGCTTTATCGTCAGATCCTTTACCTTCAGGAAGCCCTCCCTGGCCCTGTCCACCGATTCCCTGGTGCTGTAAAAACCATAGCTGGGACCGGCATCCTCCGGGGTGTACTCCACCTTGGGAATTTCCGTTCCCATAATGCTCCTGGTCTTAATCCGTATGGAGCTTTCGATGGGCACAGCATGGGAAATTTCCTGGACATAATGGATGCCTACCTCAATGTTTGCCTGCTGAAGGGCCTCATAGGCGTTGGTAAAGGTCTCATTGATTTCGGACTGGATGGCCTTGGCTTCCTCGTTCAGGTTCATCAGCTCCCTGATGAGGATATTCCGCTTCTTATCCATCAGCTCATATCCCTGTTTTGCCAGCTCCAGGGAATTTTTCACTATGATCAGATTTCCCTTGGTAGGGAAAATATTCTTTTCCGCCATGTACTACCTCCTTTCTTCACAGTACTGCGGCATTCCTGCAAAAACAGTGCCGGATGCAGTTCAAATGCCAAAACTGCCGTCATGCCGGCTGCTGTTCTTTTTCCTCCGCCGGGTAGTACTGTTCCAGAATCTTGGTATTCACACGATCCAGCTCTTCCCTGGGCAGCATATGCAGCAGCTTCCAGCCGATATCCAGGGTTTCCTGAATGGTACGGTTTTCATCCTGCCCCTGGCCTACGAAATGAGCTTCAAAGGCCTTGCCGAACTCCAGATATTTTTTGTCCAGAGGGGAAAGCTCATCCTCACCGATAACGCTGGCAAGCGCCCTGGCGTCTCCCACCTTCGCATAAGAAGCGAAAAGCTGATTGGCCACGTCCTGATGATCCGCCCTGGTATACCCTTCCCCGATGCCATCCTTCATCAGACGGGAAAGAGAAGGCAGCACATTGATAGGAGGATATACGCTTTTTCCGTTCAGCTCCCTGTCCAGGACGATCTGCCCCTCCGTTATATACCCGGTAAGATCCGGGATAGGATGGGTAATATCGTCATTGGGCATGGTAAGAATGGGAATCTGCGTTACAGAGCCGTCCACGCCCTCCACAATGCCTGCGCGCTCGTAAATGGTGGCAAGCTCGCTGTACAGATAGCCCGGATAACCCTTTCTGGAAGGGATTTCCCCCTTGCTGGAGGAAACCTCACGCATGGCCTCCGCAAAGGAAGTCATATCCGTCAGGATTACCAGGATGTGCATATTTTTCTCAAAAGCCAGATATTCCGCCACGGTGAGCGCCACCTTGGGGGTAATCAGCCTTTCCACCACCGGGTCATTCGCCAGATTCAGGAACATCACCACATGATCGGATACGCCGCTTTCCTCAAAGGTGCTTTTAAAATACTCCGCCACATCGTATTTTACACCCATGGCCGCAAATACGATAGCAAATTTTTCATCGGAATTGTCTCCCAGGGACGCCTGACGCACGATCTGCGCGGCCAGCTGGTCATGGGGAAGTCCGTTTCCGGAAAAAATAGGAAGCTTCTGTCCGCGGATCAGCGTGGTAAGGCCGTCAATTGCGGAGATCCCGGTCCGGATATAGTTTCTTGGATATTCCCTTCTCACCGGATTCAAAGGCTTGCCGTTTACATCCGCCTTTTTTTCCGCCACGATCTCGCCCAGGTTATCGATGGGCTCCCCGATGCCGTTGAAGGTTCTTCCCAGTAAGGATTCCGACAGGCCGATCTCCATGGGACTTCCGGTAAAACGGGTATGGGTATTTTGCAGGGACAGGTTTTCCGTCTTTTCGAAAACCTGTATCACCGCTTTATCATCATTGATTTCCACCACACGGCCCAGCTTCTTTTCCTGCAGGCCGTCGTTTCCTGTGGAGGTAATTTCCACCACCTCGTCAAAGGAAGCTCCCTGTACGCCTTCCAATACTACAAACGGGCCGTTCACACTGCTCAGGCCCAAATATTCTACTGCCATGACGTGCCTCCTTTACGCATTTCTGGCAATGACATCATCGTAGAATTTGTCGATTGCCTTTCTATAATCATCGAATTTGTCCAGCCTGTTATTTTCCACATCGAACTTAATGGAAATCACCCGGTCAAAAATCGGATCCTCCTTCAGCACGGACATGGGCATACCCATGGAAATCAGGACCTTTGATTTCTGGTACAGATAAAGTATTGTTTCCATCATCAGCTTCTGCTTTGCCAGGGGCACGCAGGTGTCCTCCGGATGGAACGCATTCTGCTGCAGGAAGCCCAGGCGGATCACTCTGGCAATTTCCAGGGTCAGCTTCTGATCATCGGGAAGCACATCGCCGCCGATCAGCTTGACGATTTCCATCAGGCTGCTCTCCTGGGTCAGAATGGAAACCAGCTGGTTCCTGTTATCGATAAAATCGCTCCCCACATGGTCCGCATACCAGCTGGCCAGATCGGGCAGGTATTCACTGTAGCTGGACAGCCAGCTGATGGCCGGGAAATGCCGCTCATGGGCCAGCGCCTTATCCAGCCCCCAGAAGCAGCGGACAAAACGCTTTGTATTCTGCGTTACCGGTTCGGAGAAGTCGCCGCCCTGGGGGGATACCGCACCGATAATGGAAACGCTTCCCTCCGTGCCGTTTAAGTTCTGAACCATACCCGCTCTTTCATAAAAAGCGGACAGACGGCTGGCAAGATACGCCGGGAAGCCTTCCTCCGCGGGCATTTCCTCCAGACGTCCGGAAAGCTCACGAAGCGCCTCCGCCCAACGGGAGGTGGAGTCCGCCATGATGGCTACATGATACCCCATATCCCTGTAATACTCCGCCAATGTCACGCCTGTATAAACGCTGGCCTCACGGGCTGCCACAGGCATGTTGGAGGTATTGGCGATAAGCACGGTCCTGTCCATCAGGGGATTACCCGACTTGGGATCGATCAGCTTGGAAAAGTCCTCCAGGACCTCCGTCATTTCATTGCCCCGCTCGCCGCAGCCGATATATATGATAATATCCGCATCCGACCATTTGGCAATGGAATGCTGCGTCATGGTTTTCCCCGTGCCGAAACCGCCGGGAATTGCCGCCGTACCTCCCTTGGCAATGGGAAACAGCGTATCCAGGATTCTCTGCCCTGTCACTAACGGCTGGGAAACCGGAAACCTTCTCGCTGAAGGGCGGGGCCGCCTGATGGGCCACTTCTGCACCATGGTCAGGTTCACCTCCGTGCCGTCCGCCTTCTGCGGGACAGCCAGCGTGTCATTGACGGTATATTTACCGTCCGCAGCCACGCTTACAAGATATCCGTCCATGCCTGGAGGCACCATCACCTTATGGATGATGGCAGGGGTTTCCGGCACCTCGGCGATAATGGTTCCGCCGTAGACCCTATCACCCTTCTTCACCACCATGGTGGTATCCCATTCCTTATGCACATCCAGGGAATCCACGGCGAAGCCCCTGCTGATAAAATCACCTGATACCTTCGCCACCTCGGAAAGAGGCCGTTCGATACCGTCAAAAATATTATTGAGGATGCCGGGGGCCAGCGTTACAGACAGCGTGGCTCCTGTTCCCGTAATGATTTCACCGGGCTTCATTCCTGAGGTTTCTTCATATACCTGGATTGTTGTAAATTCCTTTGTCAGGGAAATCACCTCGCCTATCAGCCGTTCCTCCCCTGCATAGACCATTTCCCCCATTGAAAAACCAACATCGCCTTTTATCGTAATAACAGGCCCGTTGATACCATAAATCTTTCCTGTTCTTTCCATTACAAGCTCTCTCTTTCTGCCGCTTTTACAGCCTGCGGCGGTTATCAGGAGCATATCCCGTAAGCCGCAGCACACGCATCAGCTTTTGAATACAAACGCCTCTTCCGCTTCCTTCAGCTTCGTCTCAAAGGACTGGTCTATCAATATATTCCTGGCGCGGATCAATGCACGGATGCCTCCGCCGAACCCGTATTTGCTCACTTCAACCGTTGTGTTGGTCATGGAGGCAAGAGAGTTCAGCTTGCCGGAATCGGCGGGATCAATATAGATGAGCACCTCCTCATCGCCTGCAAACTGCTTCGCCTTCCGGATTTCCGCCACCAGATAATCCTGGTACTCCCTGGTGTCCATATAGCGCTCCAGCTTATCCCGTACCTCGGTAAAAAGCTTTGCCTTCAGCTCTTCCGAAAGCTCGCTCACCTTTTCCCGGATTCCCAGCTGCGCCCTGGCAATTTCGGTATTCTGCTTTTTCTTAAAGCTGTCCTCGGAAAGCTTCACCTGAAGCTCTGCCTTCCTGGTGCTTTCTTCCTTATGTTCTTCAAACGCCTTTTCCAGGGCCTTTGTATAATCCTCAAGGATTTTGGCATTTCTGGCGTTGGTGCTCTCTGTCGTCACATCCAGAAAATGCTTTAACTTTTCCTCTGTTGTCATAAAGCCTTCCTCCTATAACTCGCTGCCGCTGCGCAGCCCTGCCCGTCACAGCTTGATACCGATTGCCTCATTTACATACGCCGTGATAAAATCCGACCTCCGGCCGGTACCATGCCTGTCAGGTATCTCAACCACAAGCGGCACTTTACAATTCAGCTTCACATTGTTGACGACATCCGGAAAATCCCTTCCGAATTTTTCCGTAAGAAGCAGGATACCGATTTCCTTATCGGCAAGCACCTTGTCGATTTCTGCCTTCAGCTCCTGTTTCTCATGAACCACCGCACCCTCTACGCCGGCAAGCCTCATGCCGGTGTAGGTATCAATGTTGTCGCTGATAAGATACATTTTCATTACAGCTTACCAAGGATCATGAAGGCAATGATCAGACCGTACAGGCAGACACCTTCGGCAAGACCTACGAAAATCAGGGACTTACCAAGGATGGAGGAATCTTCACTGATTGCGCCCAGCGCTGCGCTTGCCGCACTGGCTACGGCGATACCGCCGCCCACGCAGGAAAGGCCGATGGAAAGGCCGGCAGCCAGATAGCCAAGGCCTGTTGCGGTTCCTGCAGCAGCCGCTGCTGTCCCTGCGGTCTCCGCTGCAAAGGCGTTGCCTCCGAACATCACAAGTCCGGCGCCGAGCATCAGGCCGAAGAATGCCAGCGCATTCACCGCCAGGGAGATTTTATATCTTCTTTTGCTTCTCTCCCCTTTAAAATACATCCTGAAAGGAACTACAATGCTTAAAATCAATGCTGTGAATAACAAAACTTTTGCCATGATAATGACCTCCTTAAAATCAATCAGTTTTTATGTGGTATAGCTTTTTTATGTGGTACAGCTTTTTTAAACGATTTGCCAAAGCCGCCCCGTCTGTGCATCAGCTGCTCTTTGCCGCCTTCGCATACGGCTTGAACTCCCTGCCGTCGCCCTTATAGAAACG
>OAWB01000740.1_pt1 | contig 15604 bp, 14 predicted proteins | sample 1550621 | NCBI WGS metagenome assembly OAWB01 (sample SAMEA2580107, study PRJEB22360) | human gut metagenome | biome: human gut; feature: human-associated habitat; material: faeces | place: Denmark | collected 2008/2010
ATTTCAAAAGCGCGACGGAAATAGTGGTAAATAACTCATTCCCACAGGGCACACCGTGTTTTATATCCTTCGGATGGACGCGCTTCACGCGATAAGGTATAATATTCTTATACCCAATAGGGCAGCTCGTATTTTATGCCCTTCGGGCTTGGCGCACTACGCACGATAAGGTTATACCCAAAAGGGCATCCCGTATTCCATACCCTGCGGGTGGACGTGCTTCGCACGATAAGGTATACCCAATAGGGCATCCCGTGTCTTATACCCTTCGGGTGGGCGTGCTGCGCACGATAAGGTATATGAAATTTGAGTGGAGGGACTTTATTTTGGACAGAAATCAATATTACTCTATCGGCGAAGTGGCAGCCACTTGTAATACGTCGATTAAAACACTTCGTTATTATGATGAGATCAAGCTCGTGGTACCGGAGATCCGTAAGGCGGAGAGCAAATACCGCTACTACAGCAAGGATCAGATGGTGACGATCTCTATTATCCGGAAGCTGCGTATGCTGGGTTTTTCTATTAAGGAGATCAAAGAGATCGTTTCTGCGGACCAGGTTAAAAATCTGGAGCAGAAGATTGAAGATAAGCTGGTGTGTATTAAAAAAGAAATAGAAAACCTGAATCAGAAATATTTTGAAGGAGAGCAGTTTCTTCAGAGATTAAAAGAAGGCGCCCAGATCCTTCACCTCTATGACGATGAATTAAAAAAGATCCAGGCCGGTGAGCTGGAGGCGATCTCCGTCAAAGAGGTGCCTGAAGTGAATCTGTACCACTCCCGTAAGATCATGCAGTCCTACCACAACGATGAAGTCTCCCTGGAGCGCTGGGTAGAGATTAATGATGAAGTCTCAAGACATGGCCTAAAAGTCTGCGGACCGATCACTGTCACCTATTACACAGAGCTGCTGGACCAGTTTCTATCCAAAGACTGTGACATAGAATTCGGCATCCAGGTGGAGGAAAGCTCTTCCCCGCACGTCAGAAAGTTCGGCGGTTTCCGGGCAGCAACTGCGTTCCATGTGGGTCCATACAGTGATGTTATCAAAACCCATATCAAGATCATTCAGTGGATCAACCAAAACCACTATAAAATAGCAGGCCCGGTATCAGAGGAATTTATCATCTCTCCTGTAGACCTGCGCAATGAAAATGAACATGTTACCAAGATTATCATTCCTGTCACAAGAGCTTGACAACGTTGAGCGTCTAATGCGATTTGATAAGGTCAAATCATTTCCCTACATATTTTGTGTACATCCTCGCGGAGCGTTTTGATGTCATGAGTTATTTACCACTATTTCCGTCGCGCTTTTGAAATGCGCTCCTCCAATAGTGGTAAATAACTTTTGAAAAGTGTCACCCTTCTTTTGACAGAAGACCTTCTCAAGCAGACATTACGTCCATCCGAAGGATATAAAATACGGGATGCCATCCTGCGATAGTTTTTATCCATTTTCGCCAGTTTGAAAGCTTTGTATCTGTTGTGATTTTTTCAATTATCTCCAGCTAACGATTGAATGACTCTCATACGATAAGAGAAAAGAATGTGATGAGATTTTAAAAATAATTTGGAATTCAGTAGAATTCTTTATTTCGTATGTTATTATTTTATTAAAAGAAGGATTATTCAGTATTATGTGATTGAAAGGAGAGAGACAAGTATGACAGAAAAACAGATAAATGAAGAGTTAGAAAAGGGATATACGGATATGCTGGAAGGGCGTTCAAAACCTGCAGAGCAGGTGTTTTCTGAAATTTATAAGGATTATAATGTATACTGTTGATCATACAATGCTGTAATTAATATTATTATACAAAATAAAGAGGTGCGGCAGGGGGCTGCCGTACCTCTTTGTTGTTACCGTACCTATATGTTACCTGAATAAGCTTCCGCTGATCACAAGTTTCTGGATCTCATTAGTTCCTTCATAGATCTGTGTGATCTTGGCATCTCTCATCATTCTCTCTACATGGTATTCTTTCATATAACCATTGCCTCCGAGCATCTGTACAGCTTCCTGGGAAACCTGCATAGCTGCATCAGTGCATACCATTTTTGCTTTAGCGGCAGAGATGGAGTAATTACGTCCTTCCTGTTTGTCCATGGCAGCTTTATAGAGCATGTACTGTGCCTGCTCGATCTGTACGGACAACTCTGCCATCTTGAATGCCAGATATTGATTCTTAAACAGAGGTTTCCCAAACTGCTGGCGGTCTTTCAGATACTGTACTGCGATCTCATAAGCACCTTTTGCGATACCCAGTCCCTGGGCAGCCACACCGATCCTTCCGCCGTCCAGATCCTTCATAGCTACAGCAAAGCCTTTGCCTTCTTCGCCAACCATATTTTCTTTCGGAACTCTCACATTTTCAAAGATGATCTCTGAAACCTGCGCACTTCTAATACCACATTTGTTTTCGATGGTTCCTACAGAAACTCCAGGCATTGCTTTCTCAACAACGAATGCAGACAGGCCCTTTGTTTTCTTTTCCGGATCTGTCAGTGCGAAAACAAGAAAATAATCGGCCAGAGGTCCGTTAGTGATAAAGCATTTTAGGCCATTTAAGACATAAGCCTCTCCGTCCCAAAGGGCAGTTGTTTTACAACCTGCGGCGTCGGAACCTGCTTCCGGTTCTGTAAGACAGAAAGCACCCATCTTTTTCCCTGACAAGACATCAGGAAGGTATTTCTTTTTGATCTCCTCACTGGCAGAGTTGATCAGGCCGCCGGAGAACAGGGAAGTACATACGGAATAAGCAATTCCCACAGAGGAGTTCACCTTGGAGATCTCTTCTACAGCCAGTACATAGGACAGATAATCAGCACCCTGGCCGCCGTATTCTTTTGGGAACGGAAGGCCGATCAGCCCCATCTGTCCCATCTTTGCATAAGCTTTCTCAGGAAATCTTCCCTCTTCGTCATCTTTTAATACGTTCGGCAGCAGTTCTGTCTGAGCCAGCTGCCTTGTAATACTCTGGATAGATAATTGCTGGTCGGTTAATTGAAAATTCATATTGAAACCTCCTTTTGTGTGAGCTTAGCGATCATCGCCGGGATCACATCGTTTAAATCTCCCACGATTCCATAGTCACAGATTCCGAAGATCGGTGCCTCTGGATCTTTATTGATAGCAATAATATATTTTGATTCGTTCATGCCCGCTAAATGCTGGATTGCACCTGAGATACCGCAGGCAATATATATGTCCGGCCGTACTGTGGTTCCGGTCTGTCCGACCTGGTGGGAGGCATCGATCCATCCCGCTTCCACGCACGCCCTGGAGGAACCTACTTCCGCTCCGAGAACATCTGCCAGCTGGCGGATAAGCTCGAAACCTTCTGCGGATTTAAGCCCTCTTCCGCCAGATACGATAATACGTGCATCGGTCAGATTGACTTGTTTCTTTTCTTTTTTAATGATTTCAATCAGTTTTGCCCTGATATCATTTTCTGAGAGGTCAGGAATAAAGGTCTTTAATGTACCGCAGACTGTTTCCTGATGAATTGCTTTCTCCATGACACCAGGCCTTACAGTAGACATCTGTGGACGGTTCTTTGGACAAACGATCGTGGCCATAAGGTTCCCTCCGAAAGCAGGCCGTGTCTGAAGAATCTTTCCGTCCTCCTTATCAATCTCTAGCTTTGTGCAGTCCGCCGTAAGCCCTGTTCCAAGCCGGGCGGCGATCCTCGGTCCGATATCACGGCCTATAGATGTTGCACCTACCAGAACAATCTCAGGTTTTTTCTCCTGGATCAGCTGTACAAAAGCGGATGTATAGCCATCAGTGGAGAAGCTTTTAAGCAGCGGATGCGACATATAGTAAACGACATCTGCGCCATAGTGAAGAAGCTTCTCGGCTTCCTGTTCAATCTGATATCCGGGAATGACAACTGCAAGTTTTTTCTTAAGCTGATCTGCAAGTTTCCGGCCTTCTCCCATCAGTTCGATGGTAACGGGCTGGATCTTACCTTCCCTTTGTTCTCCAAGGACCCAGACATCCTCATATGCACTCAGGTCAATACCTTGGTTTACTTTTGCTCGTTCCATTTTTATGTCCTCCTTAAATCAAATTTGCCTGCAGAAGCTTGTCAATGAGGGTTTCCGCTTTTTCTGAATCCGTTCTTCCCTCGATGATCTCACTTTGCTTGGATTTAACAGGGACAAAGGAACGGTATACGTTGGTGGGAGAACCTTTAAGTCCAATCTGGGTCTGGTCTACATCCAGGTCGGATAAGCCCAGTATTTTAATTTCCACATCCCCGTCATAAGCTCTGAAAATTCCCTGTACGGTTGGGAATCTGGGCTCATTCAGTTCCTTGATGGCAGTCAGGAGCACCGGAAGTTCTGCCCGGATCTTATAGTCTCCTGTTTCCGTAAATCTTGTCACATTCAGGGCTTCCCCGTCATACTCGATATGTTTGGCATAAGTAATCTGCGGGATGCCAAGAAATTCAGCAATCTCGGGTCCTACCTGTGCGGTATCACCGTCAATAGCCTGTCTTCCGCAGAGGATCAGGTCATAACTGCCGATCTTTTCAATAGCTGCCGCAAGGATCGTTGCGGTGGCCCATGTGTCGGATCCTCCGAAAGCCCGGTCGCTCACCAGATATGCATGGTCTGCACCCAGAGCGATGGCTTCCTTTAACGCATCTGCGGCCTGGGGAGGCCCCATGCTCACTACAGAGACTTCGGCTCCTGTCTGTTCCTTCAGGACAAGGGCAGCCTCCAATGCATTTTTGTCATCCGGATTGATAATGCTTGGGACTCCTTCCCGGATCAGTGTCCCGGTTTCCTGGTTGATCCGGACTTCGTTGGTATCCGGAACCTGCTTTACGCATACAATGATCTTCATGCTTTCCCTCCCATTACTTTCCTTTAGAATTTAATACAGCCCTTGAGATCACAACCTTATGGATCTCAGAAGTACCTTCATATATTTCTGTGATTTTGGCATCTCTGTACATACGCTCCAGAGGATAATCTTTCATATATCCGTATCCGCCGTGAATCTGCAGAGCGAGATTGGTGACAAATCTTGCAGTCTCAGCAGCGTTTAGCTTAGCGATGGCAGCCTCTTTTGTATGGGGTTTGCCGGTACTTTTTAAATAGGCAGCATAATAGATCATCCATTTTGCGCACTCAGTTTTTGTGGCCATATCTGCAATATACCACTGCAGTCCCTGAAGTGCCTTGATCGGTTTTCCGAACTGAACTCTTTCGTTCATATACTTGACACTCTCATCGAGTGCACCTTCCGCGATTCCTAATGCCTGTGCAGCTACACCGATTCTGGCTCCGTCCAGAGCTGTCATAGCGATCTTAAATCCTGTTCCTTCTTTTCCTACAAGGTTTTCTTTTGGAACCCGGCATTGGTCAAAGATCAATTCAGCGGTCTCAGAACCGTGGATTCCCATTTTATTTTCAATTTTACCTACAGAGAATCCAGGAGTGCCTTTTTCCACTAAAATGCAGGATAGGCCTTTGACTCCCTTGGTTGGATCAGTCAGGGCAAAAATGAGAAGATACTTGGCCTGGCCTCCTCCGGAAATAAAGCATTTGGTACCGTTTAATACATATTCCCCGGTTTCTTCATCCAGGACAGCCGTTGTCCTTACTGCCGCAGCGTCAGAGCCTGCATTCGGTTCTGTCAGCGCAAAGGCGGCAAGGTGCCCGCCGGATGTTACCTCGGGGAGATATTTTTTCTTCTGTTCTTCGTTGCCGAACTTTGAAAGTACAGAAGCAAAGATGGTGTGGATGGATAAAATACCAGCAGTGGCCGCGCATTTTTTTGCAAGCTCCGTCACTGTGATCACTTTATCAATGTCATTGCCCCCGCTTCCGCCATATTCTTCTGGGGTTCCGATCCCTGTAAATCCGAGCTTTGCCATCTGCTCAAATGTATCTCTCGGAAAGATCCCGGTCTGATCCACCTCTTCAGCTCTGGGACCTACAACTTTTTCAGCAAATTCACGGACTGTCTTTTTCAGCATTTCCTGTCCGTCTGTCAGTTTAAAATCCATTTTTACCTCCTGCTCTCCTAATTACATTACGCCTTCGGCCTTTAATGACTCCAGTTCCTCATCAGTCAGTCCAAATACTTCTTTATTGTGCTGTCCGAGCAGAGGGGCAGGAGTGTCTACGCTGCCAGGAGTCTCTGTCAACTTAATTGGGCATCCCTGGAAATACATTTCACCGATTGTCGGATGATCCATATGTACCATCATTTCTCTTGCCTGGAAATGCGGATGGTCGATGGCTTCCTGCATATCCAGCACTGGACCACAGGGGATGCCTGCTTTATCAAACAGGTCTTCGATCTCTTTCTTTCCTTTGGTGGCAACCCATTCACTGATAAGTTGCTGCAAGCCGTTTGTGTAGTTTTTACATCTCAGATCGTTTGTCTGATAACGTGGATCGTCAAGCAGGTCCTCTCTGCCAATGGTTTCACAGAAGGTTTTAAACAGCCGGTCATTACCCACTCCGATTGCAATATATCCGTCTTTTGCCTCATAGATATCAAATGGGGCAATAGAAGGATCAATATTTCCCTGACGCTGTGGGATCACGCCGTCCATTGTTGTGGTAACAATGGCATTTTCCAGCAGACTGAAGATGGTATCCGCCATAGCCACATCCACCTGCTGTCCGCGGCCGGTCCGTTCCCGGTTAAACAGCGCCATCAAAACTCCCACACACAGATAAATACCAGTTACATTGTCAGCGATAGAAGGCCCAACTTTCGTTGGAGGGGAGTCCGGGAATCCTGTCATGTTTACCATACCACCCATAGACTGGGCTACAATGTCATAGCACGGACGGTTAGACAGCGGTCCGTACTGACCGAAGCCAGAACCAGAAGCATAGATGATGCTTGGATTGATCTCCTTTAATGTTTCATAATCCACCTTTAATTTCTTAGATACACCGGCCCGGAAGTTTTCAACAACCACATCGGCGTCTTTTACTAAGTCATAAAAGATTTCTCTCGCTTTTTCATTCTTAAGGTTCAGAGTGACACCTTTTTTATTTCGGTTTAAGAATGCATAAAATCCACTCTCTCCGCTTTTTTCATCGATCGGTCCCCAGCTCCTGCACTGGTCTCCCTGGATCGGCTCAAATTTGATGACATCTGCTCCGTTGTCTGCCAGCAGGGTAGTGCAGAACGGTCCGTTATATGCGTGTGTCAGATCCAGGACCTTAACGCCTTCTAATGCTTTCATGTGATCCTCCTTTTATTTAAGCTTTTACTTTGTGTTCCGGCACTTCATAAACAAAAAATGCTTCAGTTGAGATTTCCGGATCGTCCAGCATATCAATGGAACTTTCAAATTCCGGATTCTCTGGAATCTGGGCTACTTTGAAAGAACGGCACTGGATATATACTTTGTTGCCCTCAGTCTTTGTCACTCTTGCGATAAATTCCATATAATCCCCAGCAAATACAGGGTTATATAATCTGATCTTTTCTACAAGGCAGCATCTTCCTGTATTGCCGCACACCTTTGCCATCAGGCGGTCTGCGGTGTCTCCCATATAAGTAATGGAGCGCGCACCGTTTACTACACCTCCGCCGTAAAATTCATCTCTGCTTGACATTCTGTATCTCATTGTTACTGTCTGTTCGCTCATATCATGACCTCCTTGATTTTTCATTTCCTATATGCAAGATTAATCGATTGCTTTCCATGGATCTTTGACGGTTCCGTCCGGCTGTGCGCCTCTCTGAAGTTCTTTTTTTACTACGAGGATCACATTTCCCTCAGTGATCAGTTTTGGCTCGTCAAAATAGTACATATCTCCGTCCTTGGCACCTTCAATACCAAGTCTTTTTGCGGGAGTTGCGACTTTAAATGTCTGGATCAGACAGGTTCTTGATGTGTTTCCTACCTTGACCATGGTTGCCTTAAAGTCCAGCTGGTCTCCCACATAAGCATCTTCCATAAATTTTACATCGTTATAACCAAGGCAAAGAGACTCATCTCCGTCGTTTAAGATCATCAGCTCTGTCTCTACATCTCCGATGAAATCAAACTGTCTGCCTACCGGGATCACACCCTCCGGACTGCCTGCATCTGCCGTCGTCATTTTGTAACTTAAAAATGCTTCTGTTCTCATAATTTTCTACCTCCTGTGGCAATATGAATTTTGATCTTAATATCACTATAATCCATCCGGTGAATGCACAGTCAATGGCTGTTTTTAAGAGTTTTTATGTAATGTTGAGAGAAAAAGAAACCAACTGTCCAGCGGGGGAGAGTTGGCTCTCTTGAGAAAAATCAGGGATCTGTCAGAATGGCCGGATGGTTTTTATACTGTTATGTGATTCTAAGGCATAAAAATGGGGAAGAGTTTTAATCCCATATTTATGTTGTATTTTAGACAATAACAAACCAAAAATGATATAATAAAATCAACCGTAAACATGGGTATAAAGGAGAATAAAAATGAGATATGGTATAAAAAATGACAGAAAGGAACGAAGCCGTATATGAAAAGTTTTAGTCTCAAAAAATTCATTCCTCTGCTGATGATATTGGCCATATTGTTTGTAAAGGCGGGCTATTTTGACCGCCTTGTGGAAGAGATTGATCCAGATATAAAAAAAGATTTATATATGAAAACAGAGACCTATGATGTTGATATCGAAGTGGATGAAAAGGGCTCTTATATAGTAACAGAACAGATTAAAGTGAGGTTTTCGGAGGACAGGCATGGGATTTATCGGTACATACCTGATAAAGGATTTGTGGCGTATAAAAAGGGCGATAATATAGAAAAATTCCCTTTTCTCGCAAAGGTGGAGCTTGAACTGCCAAACAGTGATATATCTGAATCTAAGCAGAACGGGGCAAAGGTATTTCGTTTTGGCCACAGTGATAAAACGGTCCGGGAAGGTGATTATGAATTTACATACCGGCTGACTCCTGAACGGCAGGGGCAGCCATTCCCGTACATCTATTATAATATTTATCCCTCCAGGTGGAAGAATGATATACCTAAGGGAAGCCGTTTCACGATCCATTTTCCCCAAAACGCAGACTTAGATCAGCTTGAGTTTTATCATGGGGCCTATGGATCAGCAGAAAGTGCTGATCACTTGATAGAATTAAAAAAGAATACAAAGGAGAACACTGTTACCGGAACGCTGAAGAGAAATCTTTCTGCGGGCAGCGGGATTACCTGTTTTTCTGGACAGATACAGAAGGGATTTACAGAAATTAAAGAAAAACCAGAAATATCTTTATTTCTTTGGATTCCGCCGACTATTCTTCTTGCAGTGCTTGTAGTCTTGTATCTGTGCTTTGGCAGGGATGAAAAAATCATTTCTTCCATAGAGTTTGAACCTCCGCAGGATATGGACAGCGCAGCTGTAGGATATGTTATTGATGGAATTGCGGATGACAAGGACATCCTTTCATTGGTACTGTATTGGGCCGACAGGGGCAACTTGTGGATAGAAGAGGAAGAAGAATATCTTATAACTCTGCATAAACTAAAGGAACTTCCGGAAGATGCGCCAAACTATCAGCAGACTGTATTCCGGCGGCTGTTTCGGAACCAGGAATCTGTCTACTTGAACGGACTGCAAAATGATTTCTGGATCACCATGGAAAACGCCAAAACGCAGTTGATACAGAGATTTGATGGCCAAAGCAAGGCCGGAATCTATACCAAGCCATCATGGAGGCTGCAGAAAGCAGCTTTCCTATGCACATTACTGTCAGTTATCTGGATTACTGTTCTTACAGGTCATTATTCTTATATGACGGCCGTAGGCGTTGTAGTTCAGGCATTATTATGCGTTGGAATGGGTATGGGAATGTACTTTTGCTGCAGGGGAGTGGACGGCTGGTACTCTTTTTCCGGAGAAAAGAGAATGATGTTGACGGCAGGAGGCGCGGCTCTTTTTTACTTATCAGAAATATGTTACTTTGTTTTTTATACATATAAGGCATCCCAAAATGAAATATTTGATTATTCGGTAGAAATAGGAGTTGTCTTAGCCGTATCAGCAATTATGATGCCGCTGACATGTTTTATGAAAAAAAGGACTTCAAAATGTATCCGGTGGATGGGACAGCTGTCAGGGCTGCGCTTTTTTATCGAAACTGCAGAGCTTGACCGTATGAAAGTACTGGCAGAAGACCAGCCTGAAATATTTTATCATATCATGCCCTATGCTTATGTATTTGGTCTTTATGACAAGTTTGCAGAGAAGCTGAAGACTTTGCAAATTCCTGCCCCGGGCTGGTATCATGCTGGATATGAAATAAAAAACTGGAATGCTGGTATCATGTTAAGTTGTATGGCAGGGAATCTTTCGTTTGCCGCAGTCTCTTTGAGTCAGCCGTCATCTGTAAATGCATCTGGAGGAGGATCAGCCAGCGGAAACAAAGGTGGTTTTTCAGGCGGAGGCTTTGGAGGAGGCGGAGGCGGCAGCTGGTAGGTGAGAGACAGCATTTTGAATATTTTCGTCTGACTAATATTGACTTTTCTCATAAGCATCCGTATAATAAGCTTACTTAATTCAGAAAGAGGTATTAGAGAAGTTATGGACGAAGCTGACGACAGTGATTCGGCAAACAATTTATATCATATAATATACAGGCGTAGTCTGCTGTTTGATACAATGGCGGATTGCGCCTTTTCGTATCTTCATATCCATATGCGCAGATGATTTAGGGTATCTGTTGGCGTATAGATTTAATATGAAAAAGAAAAGGAGTGTGCCAAATTGAATAAAATAGCCGCACAGTTACTGGTACAGATTATTTTGATATTGTTAAATGCTTTCTTCGCCATGGCAGAGATTGCTGTTATTTCTCTGAATGGGGCGAAGGTAAAGAAACTATCCGAAGAAGGAGATAAAAAAGCTGGGAAGCTGTTAAAACTTGTGGAGGAACCATCCGGATTTCTCTCGACAATACAGATTGGGATCACACTGGCTGGATTCCTGGGAAGCGCTTTCGCAGCCGATAATTTCTCCGGGTATTTTGTAAAGTGGATTTATGAAGATATAGGGTTCACGTCCATTTCTGTTTCTGCATTGGACACAATCGCCGTGATTCTGATCACTTTGATCTTATCCTATTTTACACTGATTTTTGGCGAACTTGTTCCAAAACGGATCGCCATGCAGAAGCCTCTTGCGGCAGCGAAGATTTCCTGCAGTGCTGTCTCCGCTGTGGCATTGGTCATGAAGCCTGTGGTCTGGTTTTTGTCGGCTTCTACCAATGTGGTTCTCAAAGTGCTCCATATGAAAACGGAGGCAGAGGAAGACACAGTGACAGAAGAGGAAATCCGGCTGATGATGGAATTGGGAGAGGAAAGGGGTACCATAGACAGCGAGGAGAAAGAGTGGATAGAAAATGTATTTGAACTGGGGGATACAACGGCAAGAGATCATATGACCCACAGCTCTGAGGTGACAGCCATCTATCTGGAGCAGTCCAGGGAAGAAATTTTACACACAATCAAGGACAGCGGACTGTCCAGATTTCCGGTTTACCAAAAAGATCTAAATGACATCAGGGGAATACTCAATGCCAGGGATTTTCTGATCAGCCAGAATGAAGGGCGGTCTACACCTTTGGATAAACTGCTGCGCCCTGTTTACTTTGTTCCGGAGACGATTCCTTCCTCTGTGCTGTTTCAAGATATGCAGAAGAAAAAGATTCATCTTGCGGTTGTGGTAGATGAGTACGGCGAAGTGAGCGGTATTATTACTATGGAAGATCTTTTGGAGGAGATCGTGGGAAATATCTATGATGAATTTGATCCCTCAGAACCGCCTGAGATCAGTAAAGTCAGTGAAAACCTGTGGAGATGTTCCGGGGCAGTGAAGCTGGACACCATAGCGGAGGAGCTGGGTTTGGAGATTCCCGGACACCCGGATTATGACACACTGGGGGGCCTGATCTTCAGCCAGCTTCATTCCATTCCAAAGGACGGGGCAGTGTTTGAATTGGAAGTCTATGGGCTCCATATTCATGTAAAGAACATAAGAGACAGAAAGATTCAGGAAGCAGAGCTAAAAAAGATCGAGTGAAAGAAAAAGAATAATGACGAATGTTTTTCTGGCGGCGGAATGACAGAAGCGGAAAGGAATAGGAGTGTTTTTCCAAAAGAACTTGTGGAACCCGCAAACAGCGTGGTAATATAAAGGGAAATACAGGAGGATGAAAAAGTGGGAAACAAAAAAGTTCTTAGAGTGGTGCAGATCGCATTGTTCATAGCCATCATTTTTATTATGACATTTACGCCGCTGGGATATCTACGTCTTGGATTACTTGAAGTCTCTCTGCTTACAATTCCGGTAGGGGTGGGAGCCATGATATTCTCACCGGCAGCCGGTGCAGTCCTGGGGCTGGCATTCGGGCTCATCAGTTTTGCAAGATTTTTTGGAATGAATCCATTTGGTGCAGTTCTTGTGGGAATCAATCCGTTTTATGCATTTTTGGTGGCAGTTCCGACAAGGGCGCTGATGGGGTTCCTGACCGGAGTAATTTTTAAAACATTGAAACGGGGCGGACAGGCAAAGACTTCCTATTACTATGTAGCAGGATTTTGTGCTCCGTTTCTGAACACCGTATTTTTTATGGGTGTCATGGTACTTTGTTACTGGAATACGGAGTATTTTCAAAATCTCAATTCAACGATGGGCAATCTGAACCCGCTGATGTTTATCTGCGCCTTTGTAGGGGTGAATGCAGTGATCGAGATACTGGCAGGTTCCATTGTAGGAGGAACGGTTGCCAGGGTGCTCCATAAGGCGTTGAAAAATACATGACATGTTCCACATGATTTCCGTTCAGCTCTTAGAATGCCTCACTCCAATCATGTAGAACATGGACGTAGTGTCTGCTGGATAAGGATGACAGTTAAACAGAAGGTGCCATCCTACGATAGTTATTCACCACTATTTCCGTCGCATTTTTGAAATGCCTTCTCCAATAGTGGTAAATAGCTGATGTAATTAACAACAAAAAAACAGGTTCCGCTGGTTGGACGGAACCTGTTTTTTATATTTAATGAAAAGAGAGGATTAAAATATATGAAAAACTATAATTAAAGTATATCAGAATCTTCATCAGATACAATGTATAGAAAATAAACAATTATAAACGAAATATAAACAAATCTTAGAAAACTCTTATGAAACGGTTTTTCATTTTAACTGACAGGCAATTTTATTACATGATAAGTTAGCTGATGCGTTATTGTGCAAAGGTAAGTGATTTAGTATGATTGTCATATGGAACGTTATAGAGTTTTTTAGGAGGCTGCCAATGAAAATAAATGAGACAATACGGCAAAAGCGCAGGGAGCAAGGGTTTACCCAGGAACAGATAGCCCAATATTTAGGCGTGTCCACTCCGTCTGTGAGCAAGTGGGAAAACGGCAATACATTTCCTGACATCACAATACTGCCTGCATTGGCAAGACTGCTGAAAACAGATCTGAATACTTTAATGTCTTTTAAAGAAGATCTGCAGGAGACCGAAATCCAGCATCTGTCCGATGAACTTTATGCTCTTATGAAGAAACAGGGATTTGATTCTGCGTTCCAAACCGCCATGCAGAAAATCTCAGAGTACCCAACCTGCGACTTGCTGATTTACACGCTGGCATTTGATCTGAAAAACGGACTGGATTTATTTGTCATACAAAATAAGGAGGATTATCAAGGAGAGCTCAATAAACTCTTTTGCCGTATTGCCAAAAGCGGTGATCCTTTGATTTCTGCTCAAGCTCTGTCTGCACTGATTGAATCGCATTTTGGACGCGGTGAGTATGAACTTGCGGAAGAACGGATAAAGCAGCTGCCCGTGTCTTCTCCTGACAAAGGGCTGATGTCAGCGAGGCTTTCTATGAAACTGGAACGTTATGAGGACGCTTGCGAGCTTTATGAGTCAAAACTTGCGGAGACTGCAGTTGATATACAAACTATTTTAATGGGTATGACAAAGGCGGCGATCCGTAATGAAAGATACGCTGATGCACAATACTACGCTGATAAGTATGAAGCCTTAACGAAAGAATTTGAGATCATGGACTGCACATCGCGCGCGGCCCAGCTTGAGCTTGCGGTAAATAGACAGGATACACAGACATGTCTTTCAATCTATAGGGATGCACTTGATACCATACAGAAAAAATGGAATATCACCCAGTCCCCGCTGTATAAACATCTGAAATTATCAGAAACCCAGATCAAAAATTATAATGTCGATTTGTTGCCTGCTATTCTAAAGGAGATGGAGACAGAAAAAGAGCTATCGTTCTTGTGGAACAATCCAGAATATAAAAGTCTGGTAAAGGAGTATAAAAATAAGTTTTCAAGACCATCGGGAGTGGTAAAGGAGGTTGGGTAAGGGATGAACGGTCCTATTATTTTGCAATCATTGAAGCAGATATGGGGAATCTTTGTTTTGAGACATAAATATAAAGGGAAGCTTCCGGATATTAATAATAATGATTCAAGAATGATATATTCACTGCCATTTCACGGTAAATGGGCTGTGGCAAACGGCGGTGTCACGAAAAGGACTTCCCACTCATGGGAAGTTCCCACACAAAGGTACGCCTATGATTTTATTATACTGGATGGAGATGGGAATAGTTTTACAGGAGAAGAGACAGAGGTAAGGTCCTTTTATTGTTATGGGAAAGAGATCTTAGCCCCGGCTGATGGTATGATTGCAGAAGTCGGTGATGGGAATCCCGACAGTAAGGTTACGAAAAATAGAGCTGTCTCATGTGACGCCCGTGATATCAGAGGCAACTACATCCTGATCAGACATTTAGATCATGAGTACTCCCTGTCAGCCCATCTCAGACCTGGCAGTATACTTGTGTCCGTGGGCCAGTCTGTAAAGAGAGGGGAGAAACTTGCGGAGTGCGGTAATTCAGGCAACACAACAGAGCCGCATCTCCATTTCCAGGTACAGCGGGGAAAGAGTTTTTATTCTTCGCCGGGACTGCCGGTTAAATTTAAAGATATCATAGTGCAGAATACCCACAACTTTGGGAACTTCGATGACAGACACTTAAATGAACGGGGGGATCAATGTAATTCACCATATATTGAGGTGGGGCAGACAGTGAGCAATGAGATTTGAGAAATATAGGACAAGGGTGTTTTAAAACAACTGGTTAAAGCCAGTGATCTTAAAACACCCTTGTCCTATATTTAATGAAAAGAGAGGATTAAAATATATGAAAAACTGTAATTAAAGTATAGCAGAACGAAGGACAGATTCAATGTTAAAAAAATAAACAATTATAAATGAAGTATAAACAAACCTTAGAAATATCTTAGGATATTTAAGCATTCAATAACAAGAGGTTAAAAATCTTTATATTTTGTCTTCTTCATAAATATAAGAAACTATTATGGCTTAAAAAAAGTTGAGTAAGGAAATCAAATTTAAAAAATTCAAAAAAGTTATTGACAGATAAAAAGCTTGATGATATTATTATCTCAACAAGAAAACAATAACAATTACTGTTACTGAGATTCTTGGATAGGAAAGAAAAATAACACAACATAGATTAGTAAGCAAAGGAGATCATTATTATGAAGAAATGGGTTTG
>OAWB01000751.1_pt1 | contig 15361 bp, 16 predicted proteins | sample 1550621 | NCBI WGS metagenome assembly OAWB01 (sample SAMEA2580107, study PRJEB22360) | human gut metagenome | biome: human gut; feature: human-associated habitat; material: faeces | place: Denmark | collected 2008/2010
AAATTCTTTGTTGGGTGGTTGCTTTGGATGATGCTGGCCAGCCGCATCCATTGCCAGACCTCCCCCCTTCTCAGCCACCATAGGTGCGGTGGACAGGGACCGGTGGGGGAGATTGATTTAACGCATAGGTGATTTTGCAGTCCCCCCTCCCCTGAAAGAAGGTGATTTTTACGGAGAACAAGAAAGAGATAACGAAAGAAAACAGGATTAAAAGAGAGCAGTCCAGACTTAAGAAATTTTGTAAAGATGTAGACCTCAAAAAGAAGGGAACCGTGGAAGGCCTGATTCAGAGGGCTGCATATCTGCGGATCACCCTGGAAGACTTCGAGGTCGATCTGGATGAGAATGGTTTTGTGGAAATGTTCCGCCAGGGGGAGAGCCAGGAACCATATGAACGCAAGCGTCCGGTGGCGGATTTATACAATACGATGAACACATCGTACCAGAAGGCGATTAAGCAGTTAACAGACTTGATTCCAAAGGAGGAAAAATTGACCGCCCCCGGGGATGACTTCGATAATTTTGTAGAAGACAGGGAAGACATATAATGCCAAAATATAGATATCCGCTTGACTATAACCCAATCCTGGAATATTGGGCCGCCATCGAGAGCGGAAAAGAAGTTGTAAGCAGTAAAGTACATAAGTGGTATCAGTATCTCGCTTGGGAGGTTAATCATCCAGGCGAGTATTTTTATAGCCCTAAACGCGCGAATCACGTACTGGAATTTGCGGAGAATTACTGCAAGTTGTCCAAAGGAGCCGGAGCCGGCCGGCCGGTCCGATTGGAGCTATGGGAAAAAGCCCACCTGGCCGCCGTCTTCGGGTTTATTGATATCAACGGCTGCCGGCAGTGCCGGGAATCTGTCCTGATAGTCGGGAAGAAAAATGGAAAGTCCTTACTGGCCTCCATCGTCGGTCTTTACATGCAGATAGGGGACGGGGAGCCGGGGCCTGAGGTTTATGCCGTCGCCACGAAACGTGATCAGGCAAAAATCATCTGGACTGAATCAAAACGCATGGTGCGAAAGTCCCCGGTTCTGCTCCGGAGAATTAAGCCTCTTGTTGCGGAATTGTCCTCTGAGCTTTTTAATGACGGAGTATTCAAGCCCTTGGCATCCGACAGCGATACACTGGATGGCCTTAATGTTCATTGCGTTTTAATGGATGAGATTCATCAGTGGAAGAACGGGAAAGCCCTTTATGATATCATGGCGGACGGATGCTCCGCCAGAGATCAGCCGTTGGTTTACATCACATCCACGGCCGGTGTCATCCGGGAAGATATTTATGATACGAAATACGAGGAGGCAGAAAAGGTCATAAACGGTCTTTTTGACGATGTCGGGTATAAAGATCCTCATTTCTTTCCGTTTATCTATGAGCTGGACAATCGGAAAGAATGGACTGACCCAGCTTGCTGGAAAAAGGCGAACCCTGGATTAGGTACCATAAAAAAAGCGTCTACACTGGCGGCTAAAGTGGAAAAGGCAAAAGGGAATCCAAAGCTGGTCAAGAATCTGGTCTGCAAGGAATTTAATATCAGGGAGACTTCTTCGGAGGCATGGCTGACTTTTGAACAGCTAAATAACACGGAGTTGTTTGACCTTCAGGAGATGAAGCCGCGTTACGGCATCGGTGGCACCGACCTTTCCAGCACTACGGACTTAACCAATGCCACAGTAATATTCATGGTTCCGAATGACGACAGGATCTATGTCCTGCAAATGTATTGGCTGCCGGAGGACCTGCTGGAGCAGCGAGTCAGGGAGGATAAAATTCCTTATGATTTATGGGCAGAACAGGGACTTTTGCGCTTAAGCCCGGGGAATAAGGTACATTACAAATACGTCAAAGAATGGTTTGAGGAGGTACAGAATGAACTTGATATCTATCTGTTTAAGTGTGGATATGATTCATGGTCGGCATCTTACTTTGTAGAGGACATGAAAAACACATTCGGTGTTTCTGTACTCGAGCCGGTTATACAGGGAAAGAAGACGTTGAGTAGCCCAATGAAATCTCTGGGGGCAGATTTGGAAAAGAAAAAAGTGATCTATAATAATAATCCGATATTAAAATGGTGCCTTGCCAATACATCAGTTGATGTTGATAAAAATAACAATATCCAGCCCTGTAAAGGGAATCTGGGAACACGCCGAATTGACGGTACGGCCGGATTGTTGGATGCATACGTTACTCTGGAAAACCATTTAGAGGAGTATTTAAGCGTAATTTAACAGAGAGGAGGCAGGGAATGTGGGTTCCAAAGCTCTTCCGGAATGCCGGAAGAAGTGCTGTTTACAAAATGATAACCGAGCAGGGGAATGGCTTTTTCGCGTGGAACGGTAAATTATATGAGTCAGATATCGTAAGGTCCTGCATCCGGCCTTATGCGAAGGCGGTAGGAAAGCTGGTAGCAAAGCATGTCCGAAATGATGGAAAAATTTTTGAAGTGAATAAGGAAGCCTATATGCGTTTCCTTCTGGAAGAACCGAATCCCTATATGTGCGGTCAGGTGATGCAGGAAAAAGTGGCAACACAGCTGGCGCTGAATAATAATGCTTTTATCCTGATTGTCCGCGATCCTAACGGGGTTCCGGAACAGCTTTATCCAATTCCGGCAGCGGGGGTAGAAGCGAAATACGAAGAACAGGAATTGCACCTGAAATTTTACTACTTAAACGGAAAGACATCCGAATTTCCATATTCGGAAATTATTCATCTGCGAAACGATTTTAATGATAATGACTTGTTTGGCGACTCACCCAAAGAGGCGCTAACACAGCTTATGGATATCGTGGCAACGACGGACCAGGGACTTATAAAAGCAATCAAAAACAGCGGCGTGATCCGATGGCTTTTGAAATTCAGTTCATCCATGCGGCCGGAAGATTTAAAAAGCGGCGTGCAGGAATTTGTTGATAACTATTTAAGCGTATCCAGTTCCACATTTGGAGCGGCCGGCGTTGATTCGAAGGCGACGGCGGAGCGGATTGAACCGAAGGATTACGTTCCTAATGCTTTGCAGATGGATAATACGAAAAAGCGGATCTATGCATTTTTTAACACGAACGAGAAAATTGTCCATGCAAATTACACAGAGGACGAATGGAACAGCTATTTTGAACTTGTAGTTGAACCGCTTGCCGGGCAGATGTCGGGCGAGTACACAAGAAAGCTGTTCAGTCGTCGTGAACGCGGCTTCGGCAATAAGATTTACTTTGATGCGGGGAATCTGCATTGTGCGAGTTTGTCGACAAAGTTAGCGTTACAGGCGATGGTTGACAGGGGGGCTTTAACACCAAACGAATGGAGAGAGACACTTAATCTAAGCCCGGTGCCGGATGGCGATAAGCCGCTTAGAAGGCTTGACACACAGACAGTCAATCAGATAAAAGGCCTTCTGGAGAACATGGAACTAAATAACGTAAAGGAGACGAAGGAGGGGGTTCTTCGGATATTAAAAGGAGGTGAGAACGACGGCGAAACGGATTGATATTAAAGGGCAGATAGTGGAATCAGGAAACGACTGGATTTACGATTGGCTGGGAATTGAAAACACTTCTCCTAAAAAGATTTTGAAGGCGTTACAAGAGGCTGGCGGGGAAGATATTGAAATCTACATCAATTCGCCCGGTGGGAGTGTTTTTGCCGGGTCTGAAATTTACACAGAGTTGCGGAACTATGCCGGAAAGAAGCTGATTAAAATCACCGGCATTGCCGCGAGTGCCGCGTCAGTAATTGCGCAGGCCGGAGAAAGCGAAATAAGCCCGACCGGGATGTTTATGATGCATAACGTAAAAACATGCGCATCCGGAGATTACCGGGACATGGACAATACCGGAGACGCACTGCGCGCGGCCAATCAGTCAATCATAAATGCATATATAGACAAAACCGGGATGGACACAGATACGCTGCAGAACTTAATGGACCGGGAAACATATTTATCGGCCCAGCAGGCGGTTGAGTATGGATTTGTAAATAAAATCATGTTTTCCGACAATGCGGTCCCAATGTATAACGGATTTGACACGATTCCAAACGAAACGATTGAAAAAATCAGGAATATGATTAAGGCTCCGGGACACGATGACTCGGATTGCTTATCAAAAAAGAAAGCTGTGGCAAGGCTGCGGATGTTAAATTTGAAAGGAGAAAAAAATCAATGACAAGAACTGAGTATGAAGCAAAAAGAAAGACCCTTATAAACGAGGCGGAGACGCTGATCAACGAGGGAAAAGTGGATGATGCAAACGAAAAAATGAATGACGTGACGAAGCTGGACCAGGATTTTGAGGCTGCCGCTAAAGCATCGGCAAATTTAAAGGCAATGTCTCAGGCGCCGCTTCCTTTGGCCGGCATGGTGGATGGAACCTCATTCACTCCAACAAATCAGGTTGAGCCGGAAGATGTGTATGATTCAATCGAATACAGAAAAGCATTCATGAATTATGTATTAAACGGAACAGCCATTCCGGAGAAATTTAAAAATGCTTCCGCTGTCACAAAAACAACGGATGTTGGTTCCGTCATTTCCCCGACAGTGGTAAACCGAATTGTCGAAAAAATGGAATCGATGGGAATGCTCCTTCCGCTTGTAACAAGGACCTCTTTCAGCGCCGGCGCTACAATTCCGACATCCAGTGTAAAACCAGAGGCAACATGGGTGGCGGAAGGCGGTACCAGTGACAAGCAGAAGAAAACAACTGGCCACATTGATATCAAGGGTTATAAGCTCCGGTGCGCGATTGCAATGACATTAGAAGCCTCTGTTATGTCCTTGCAGGTGTTTGAAACGGTCTTTGTTAAGAGTGTTTCTGAAGCAATGGTTAAAGCACAGGAAACAGCGTTTATTAATGGAACCGGAGTAGGCCAGCCGAAGGGCGTATTAAAAGAGACAGTTGAACCGGAACACAATATTGATATTGCGGCAAATGCCGACCCAACATATCAGACACTGGTAGAGGCGGAGGCCGCACTCGATTTAGCCTATGAAAACGGTGCCGTATGGAACATGACAAAGAAAACCTTCATGAAGTTTATCGGAATGGTAGATACCAATAAGCAGCCTATTGCCAGAATCAACTATGGGATTGAGGGAAAACCAGAGAGAACGCTTCTCGGCCGCCGGGTAGTCCTGAATGATTACATGACCAGCCTGGGGGCAGCTATTGAAGCGGATACCGTTGTAGCGTTCCTGTTTGACTGGTCGGATTACATGTTTAACACCAATTACAACATGGTGGTTAAAAGTTATGAGGACAACGACACAGAGGACCAGGTTACAAAAGCTGTAATGATTTGTGACGGTAAGGTAATCGATAAAAACTCTCTTGTCACAATTACGAAGAAAAAAACAAGTGCTTAAGAATGGAGGGCTAAATGAGCATATCTGTAGAAGACATCCGTAAATCAATGAGGATATCTCATGATGCCCTCAATGATGAAATCAGTCGAAACCTTCAGGCCTGTTTGCTGGATCTGGAACGGGTAGGAGTCAACGCCGCGAAGGGCGGACCCTTAATTGATAAAGCCTGTGAGTTGTATTGCAAATGCCAGCAGGATTATCAGGGGAAAGCAGACCAATATAAGCGAAACTATGAAGAGTTGAGAGATGCAATGAGTCTGGCAGGTGATTATAAATGTACGACAACCTCATAACATTAATAAACGAACAAACAGAGGGCCGGGACGAAGTCGGGAATCCAATCAAGAATGAAACAAAAAGAGTCCTTTTTGCCGAGGTTAAAAGTATTGGGCAGTCGGAATTTTACCAGGCGGCCAGCTCAGGCCTTCGGCCGGAGGCAAAATTTATCATTGCAGATTATTTGGACTACCAGGGCGAGAAAATTCTGGAATATGCCGAATATGGCGGCGCCAGAGCGCAGAGGTATAGAGTAATCAGGACTTACCGGACAGGAAATGAATTGGAAATAATATGCAGGAAGGAGTTGGGGGTATAGTGGCATCTGGAGGAAGGAAACTGGTAGGAATCGGAGACATGGTGGGAGAAATCATGGGTTCGATGCAGGAATACGCTGAGCTGTGCGCAGAAGATGCAAGGGAGGTCGCAAAGGAGGTGGCGAAAGATGCGGTAAAAGAGCTTAAAAAGACCTCTCCTGAGGGAGCCGGTAGTAAGAAAGGCCACTATAAAGCTGGCTGGACCTATACTGTTGGCCGCGACTCTGCCTACAAAATAGGAATTACGATCCACAACTCCAAAAAGCCTGGGCTGGCACATTTACTGGAAAAAGGCCACGCCAGGCGCGGCGGTGGGCGGAACGTCCCGGGTAAGGAACATATTTCTCCTGTAGAGCAAAAAGTCATAGAAAATTATGAAAAACGGCCGAAAGAGAGGTTATCGCGATGACAGAGAAGGAAGTATTCCAGATGGTAAAATCTATCGGGCTTCCGGCGGCGTATCATCATTTCGACGAAGGGCAGTCGCCTGAGCCTCCCTTTGTGGTGTACCTATACCCCGGAACCAATAATTTTTCTGCGGATGGAGAGGTATATCAGGGAATCAATCAGCTTGATATTGAACTTTATACCAATAAAAAAGATTTAGAGTCAGAAAAAAGAGTGGAAGCTGTGCTGAAAAAGCATGGCTTTTTCTATGAGAAAAATGAAACTTACATCGAAACAGAAAAGATGTACGAAGTGTTATACGAAATGGAGGTAGTAATCAATGGCTAATAAAGTCAAATACAATCTTAAAAATTCCCATTATGCGGTTCAAACTGTGGGAGATGAAGGAAAGATAACGTTTAGTAAACCTGTGCCGATTCGGGGTTCTGTGAGCATTTCACTTGATGCCCAGGGAGATATCAGCCCGTTTTATGCGGATGGAATCGTATTTTATAAGTCCGCGGCAAACAACGGATACGAGGGAGATTTGGAGGTGGCGTTACTTCCGGAAAGTTTCCGCACAGATGTCTTAGGGGAAAAACTTGATGAAAAAAAGGTACTGATTGAGAATGCTGATGCAAAACAGGCAGCATTCGCCCTCCTTTTTGAATTTGACGGTGACGAGAAGTCCATCCGGCATGTGCTATATAACTGTACCGCCGCGCGTCCATCCATCGAGTCCAACACAAAGGAGGAATCCATCGAACCAGTGACGGAGACACTGACAATTTCCGCGACCCCGCTTCCGGATGGCCGGATTAAGGCAAAAACAAGTGATACAACCGATGAGGGAACATATACCGGATGGTATGACACGGTTTATGAGACACCCACATCAGTTCCTGGGGCATAAGAGAGGAGAAACATGATTACAAAAAAAATCAATATAGACGGCAAACAGGTAGAATTTCGGGCCTCCGCGGCAATCCCGCGGATTTACCGGTCAAAGTTTCATCGGGACATTTTCCGTGACTTGATGCATTTACAGGAAATGATTGAGAAAAACGATGACAAGGGAAGTGGAATCGAACTAGACAGTTTGGATCTGTTTGAAAACGTCGCTTATATTATGGCGAAGCATGCAGACCCCACACAGCCTGATACGCCGGACGAGTGGCTGGACCAGTTCAGTACTTTCACAATTTATAATATCCTGCCGCAGCTTCTGGAACTGTGGCACTTGAACGTTCAGACGGAGGTAGAAGCAAAAAAAAAGCAAAACCGACCAGCCGGGAAATGACGACTCCATTATTCATGCTTCGGGCGGCCGGGCTGGGAATTTCAATCAGTGACCTGGAACTGCTTTCGATTGGTTTAGTAATGGATATGTTTACAGAACAGCAAAACGATGAATTTAAGTACCCCAATATGGCGACACAAAACGATTTTGATAAATTTTAGGAGGTGGTATCGTGGCAGATAGAATCAAAGGGATTACAATCGAAATCGGTGGCGATACCACCGGGCTTGACAAAGCGTTAAGCGGAACGAATAAAGAGATTCGGAATACCCAAAGTCAGTTAAAAGATGTGGAACGTCTCCTAAAACTGGACCCGTCAAACACGGAATTATTAAAGCAGAAACAGAAGCTGTTAGCTGATGCTGTTGGCGAAACGAAGGATAAGCTGAATGCCCTTAAAGATGCCGAACGGCAGGTAGAGGAACAGTTCAAACAGGGGAAAATCAGCCAGGAGCAGTACGAGGCACTAAAGCGAGAAATTATCGCCACAGAAGAACAGCTAAAATCTCTTGAAACACAGGCGGAGAAATCTAACATAACACTTCAGAAAATCGGTGAACTGGGAGGAAAGTTTCAGGAAGTTGGAGGGAAAATTACTGAAACAGGAAAGGCTTTCCTTCCTGTTACGGCCGCTGTCGCCGGAATTGGCGCGGCCGCAGTAAAAACAACAGCCGACTTTGACAGTGCCATGTCCAATGTATCGGCTATCAGTGGGGCCACGGGAGAGGATTTTGACCGGTTAAGAGATAAGGCCAGGGAGATGGGGGCGGAAACAAAATTCAGCGCGTCTGAAGCGGCAGACGCCATGTCTTATATGGCAATGGCAGGCTGGAAGACAGAGGACATGCTGGGCGGTATTAGCGGCATTATGAACCTGGCAGCGGCTTCCGGCGCGGACTTGGCGACCACATCCGATATTGTGACGGACGCCCTTACCGGCATGGGATACACGGCAGCCGATGCCGGACGTCTTGCCGATGTCATGGCGGCAGCGTCCAGCAACGCAAATACCAACGTAGAGATGATGGGGGAGACATTTAAATATGTGGCTCCCGTATGCGGTTCCCTTGGGTACACAATGGAAGATACGGCGCTTGCTGTTGGTTTAATGGCTAATAGTGGTATTAAGGCCAGCCAGGCCGGCACCCAGCTCCGAAGCGCCATTACTAACATGGTAAAGCCGACTGAGGCGATGGAAGGCGTCATGAACGAACTGGGGATTGAAATTGCCAATGAAGACGGTTCCATGAAGTCCCTGGATGAAACATTGAAGATTCTGCGTGAATCTTTTGCCGTGACCACAGAAGAACAAAAGGCCCAGCGCCTTGCTACAATTGAACAGCAGGCTGTTGCGGATGGATATGGAGATACACTGAAAGGACTGTCAGAGGAAGAAAAATATTTCCAGCTTGCCATGTATGCCGGACAGGAGCAGATAAAGGATATGTCCGAAGCGCAATTTAAGAAGATGGCTCAGGACAAGTTGGGGATTAAAGTCACAAAGAAAACCAATAAAGCCCAGGTGGCACAGAATCTTGCACTCGCCCTGGGTACTCAGTCCCTCGAGGGATTAACTCAGGAGCAACAGTCCGCATATGCCGCGACCTTGTTTGGAAAAGAGGCCATGTCGGGCATGCTTGCTATTATCAACGCCAGCGAAGAAGACTACAATAAGTTGTCGGATGCTATTGCTAATTCGGAGGGAGCGGCTGAAGGCATGGCAGAGGTAATGCAGGACAATCTTAACGGCCAGCTTACAATTTTAAAGAGCCAGCTTCAGGAGGCAGCAATAAGTATCGGAGATACATTGGTCCCTGCGATCCGGGGACTTATAAGCCGCATTCAGGAATGGATGGATTGGTTCAATAATTTAAGTGACAGTCAAAAACAGATGGTGGTAACAATTGGGCTTACAGTGGCGGCCATCGGCCCCCTGCTGATTATCATAGGACAGATGGCAACCGGAATTGGGGCAATAATGACGGCCATATCCACCCTGGGGCCAATGTTGGCCGCGTTATCAGCGGCGGGCGGCCCAATTCTTCTTACTGTGGCCGCAGTCGGAGCTTTGGCTGCGATTTTTAACGATGCCGCAGATTACACCAGTGATTATTATTTAAAGGCCAGGGACTTGACTGACCAGGAAGCAGAAAATAAGACAAAGGTAGATGAATTATATGAATCCTATGATTTATTAAATCAGCGCCGACAGGATGCGGTGGAGTCGGTGAATGCGCAGACACAGCATGAACAGAGTCTATTTACAGAACTGCAAAGCATTACTGATGAAAACGGGAAAGTAAAGGCCGGATATGAGGAACGGGCAGCCTTTATTGTTGGAGAGCTTTCAGATGCCTTGGGGACTGAGATTTCAATGACTGGGGACCAGATTGACCAATATGACGAAATGTGTAACAGCATTGACCGGTTAATAGAGAAAAAACAGGCAAATGCACTTCTCGTGGCCAATGAGGCAGTTTATACAGATGCAATTAAAAATCAGACAGATGCATTCATGGCTTATAACGACGCTCAAAAGAATGTAGAGGATACGAAGAAAAGTCTTAGCAATGCCCAGAGATGGGAAGAAGAATATCAGGCCAGAATTAATGCACTTTTGGAAAAGAACATCCGGACGGGCGAAGATGTCTCTTATCAGACGCAGGAGCTAGCTGAAAAGATGTATGCTTGCGGAGAAGAGGCAAAAGGATATGAAGAAAAACTTGCTGGCCAGGAGCAGACCCTTAAGGATGCGGAGCAGGCGTATATCGGTTATAACACGACAATATCCAATTACGAGGGGCTTAGTTCTGCTATTATTTCCGGTGATCAACAAAAGATATCGGATGCCGTCCTGATGGCAGCAAACAGTTTTCAAACCGCGGAGACGTCAACGAAAGAATCTTTGGAACGACAGCTTCAGGATTTTACACAAAAATACGAAGAAATGCAAGCTGCTGTTAATGCAGGGGCACCAGGCGTCACACAGGCCCAGGTTGATAACATGAAGACCCTGGTGGAAATGAGTCAGAAGGAATTGGATAAACTACCAGGAGCAGCGGAAAAGCCAATGCTAGAAACTGTAAATGTCCTAGAGGCAAAAAAAGCTCAACTCGGAGCTGTAGGAAAAGGACTTGGTGGAGATTTTGGCTCCGGTTACGCAGGCGGAATTTCCGATTCAGCCGGAGAAGTTGGAAAGGCAGTCAATGCGGTTGGGAAAACAAGTATCGACGAGTTGAAAAAATCAATTGATAGTCATTCCCCAGCGAAAAAGACTTGCCAAATTGGCAATGACTATACGGGGGGATATGCGAAAGGAATTACAGACGGAAGTAACCAGGTTTTAAATGCAGTTGATAAATTGGCGGACGATTCGATAAAAGCGCTTTCAGGTGCCTTGAGAGACTCCCAATCATCAACCCAAAATTATCAGAAGACAATGTCAAGCGGATGGACGTCTTGGGCTTCCGGGCTGTCTTCACAGATTAAAGATTCCTTGCAGCAGATTGTTACGGCCACCAATAGCAGTATGTCATCTATTAATTCCACGGTAAGCAGTCAGACAACATCTGCCGGGCAGGCGTGGGTACAGGGATGGAAGGACGTACAGAAGCAGCACAAAGCAATAATGGATACGATTAAAACCAACCATGCCACTACAATGTCGGAAATTGAGAGGGTAAACCGGGATAAGACGAAGAAAATGAAGGAAGACGCAACAGGAGCTTATCAGGAAATGCAGAACGGTATTCGAACGACTTTGTCGGGCCTGCTGGGGACGGTTCAGACCGGATTTACGCCTTCAACAAATTATATTAGTGGACTTAAAAATCAGTCGCCCATATGGGGGCGCGACATGATGAGTGGATTTATTTCCGGCGTCCGCGGTAAATTTAGCGAACTTGAACGAGCCTGCCGGGAGGCTGCCAATACAGTATCGGATTATATGCACTTCACGCGGCCAGAAAAAGGGCCGCTCCGCTATTATGAGGAGTGGATGCCGCACATGATGGAAGGGCTGTCCGAGGGAATCCGAGGGAACACATGGAGAGTCATGGATCAGGTAAAAGCACTGGCAGCATCCGTAAATGGCTCCATGATTGAAATACAGGGTTCCGGTATGACGCAGGGAATGTCTGACGGACAGATGATGAACCTACTGACTCAATATCTGCCGGCAATCGCAGGACAGAAGTATGTTCTTCTTGACGGGAAAGCACTGGTAGGATATACGTCAGCCGAAATGGATCGTAGTTTAGGAGAAATGCAGGCAATGAAAGTGAGGACGGGATGATTTATCAAAGCGTGAGTATCAACGGCATTAATATGCTGAAGACTTATAAAATGGCGCTTAAAGAACGCCACTGTGTCCAGCCTCCGGAGCCAAAAACGCTGTATCAGGATATCCCTGGGGCAGATGGTTCCCTGGACTTGTCAACAGCAATATCCGGACATATGGTTTATAGTCGCCGGAAAATCACTCTCAATTTTGGCTGCGGATATGCAATTGAACAATGGGCGGGGATTTTTTCGGAAATCCTCCGCCTGTTCCACGGCAAGAACGGAAAACTGATTTTCGACGACGATCCGGAATATTACTATTATGGTCGGATGACAGTATCAAAATATTCTCGTGTCCAGACATTAGGCACATTCACAATCACAGTCGATGCGGAACCCTACAAATACGAACTATACGCATCAGACGAAGACTGGTTATGGGATACCTTTTCGTTTGAACATGGAGTAATCCGCGAATATAAAGAGATTCAGGTGTCAGGTTCTTACATGCTGCAAATTCCCGGAACTGAGCGGTGGGTGATACCTGAAATTATCGTGTCACGGGATATGACTGTAGATTTTGAGGAAAAAACCTATGCGCTGAAGGCAGGAACGAACAAGATATACGGGATTGTGATTAAGGACGGAGAACAGAAATTGACCTTCCGGGGAACCGGTACTGTAACCGTGTCATATAGGGGAGGGGTGCTATAGTGTATCGAGTTTATGTGAAAAATTATGATGCTGAGTATCCGCTGCATGAGCCGGTGGATGATATGATGAGGATATTCTCTCCGGTACTTACGCAAGAGATGGGGGCGGCGGGGACTTTCTCTTTTCAGATTCACGCAGCCCATCCCAATTATAACCAACTAAAAGTCCTTGAATCGGAAATTATCGTCTATGACAACGATGAAGCAATCTTCGTCGGGCGAATGGCAAAGCCAGCAACCGATTTTTACGGTATGGAATCAGTGACCTGCGAGGGGGATTTGGTGTACCTGTTGGACAGCCAGCAGCGGCCATATATTTACACCGGCAGTATTATAGATTTTGTAAATCAGATGTTGGATACGCACAACGGGCAAGTGGAGGCGCGAAAGCAATTTCTTCCGGGACGAATTGCCGTGGTAGACAGCAATAATTATATTCGAAGAGAAAACAGCGACTATTCGACGACATTGGAAGCACTTCGCGGAAAATTGGTTGAGACACACGGCGGTTATCTCCGGGCCAGGAAAGAAGGCGATAAACGATATCTTGACTATGTTTATGATTACGGTGGGAGCAACGGCCAGGTAATACGGTTCGGTGAGAATTTACTGGACTTAAGCCAATATCGGGATGCCACGCAGATTATAACCTGCCTGATTCCCCGCGGAGCTGATGTCGATATCACAAATCCAGACGGAACCCCGGGAACGCAGGAGATTGATATAACTTCCGTAAACGGCGGCGTTGATTACATTACGAATGATGCTGCAATAGAAAAGTACGGCCGGATTTGGGGAACGCACAAATGGGAGGATGTGACGCTTCCGGAGAATCTGCTTACAAAAGCAAGGGCTTACCTGGATGAGATTACACAGCTCCCTCTCACATTGCAGATTAATGCCGTGGATCTCAGCTTAATCCAGGTTGATATGGAGCAGCTAAGAGTGGGATATTGGACAACCGTGGAAAGCGCCCCTCATGGGCTTAGCAAACAGTTTTTGATTACCAAAAAGGTGATCCACCTGGACGATCCAACGCAGGATGTAATTACCTTGGGCGGTACGCTGACCACGTTGATCGGGACGAACACACGGCAGCAGGCGCAGATATCTGCAAAAATTGAACAGACAGCAAGCAGCACAAACCGAGAGATTAACAGGCAGGTAGAACAGGCCACACAGTTAATCACAGGAGGACTGGGCGGTTATATAGTGATTGGCCGAGCGGAAGACGGACACCCGGAAGAAATAGCAATTATGGATGTGCCGGACAAGTCGCAGGCAAAAAATATAATCCGGCTCAATAAAAACGGGATTGGATTTTCAACGTCCGGATATAATGGTGTTTACCGTAATGCCTGGACGATAGACGGACATCTTGTTGCTGATTTTATCACAGTCGGAACTATGCTGGCTGACCGAATAAGGGGAGGAACCCTGGAGTTGGGCGGCATATCAAACCAGAACGGCGTTCTGAAGATGCTGGATGCAATAGGAACGCTTATTGGGATATGGGATAACGCCGGGCTTAAATTGATTACGAATACGCAAAGCATTGTATTTAAAACGCGGGATGCGCAGGGGAGAGACTGGGCGTCTATTATGATATCGGAACCTGACGCTGGAAAGCAGGTGGGAGCGAAATTAATCATGGATCGCCTTGTCTTTTCTCAGGATTTGGACACTGACATTAAGGGAGATGAATATACAGCTTATAGTGAGGGTGGATTGGAAAAACAATATCTGTCCGATACCGGAAGAAAAAGGTCATCGTCGTATGGTATCGACATGAATTGTGAATACGGAGATTTTCGCGAGGATGTTTATATAGGCGGCGCCCTACAGGTAAGCGGTGGAAAGAGCCGAGTGGTTGATACGCGAGATTATGGAATCGTCCATCTATCAGCTTATGAGACGGCATCCCCCATGTTTGGAGACGTGGGGAGTGGAACAATCGGCGCCGACGGTCTTTGTTACGTGACGTTGGACAGCATTTTTGCCGAGACGGTCAATGCTGGATGCGAATATCAGGTGTTTATTCAGGCGTATGGGCCGGGCAGCATTTATGTGTCGGAGAGGACTCCGGCATTTTTTATTGTTACCGGTCAGCCAGGCCAGCGGTTTGGCTGGGAGATAAAGGCGAAACAGGCAGGATATGAACAGAACCGGCTGGATTGCCGCAGGGACCGCCTTAAGGCCCAGGACAGCGTTGATTATGCTGCTGAAGGGGCGAAATATTATAAAAAATATATGGAGGGACTGATAACATGAAGAAGATAACAGCGGTAACACTGTTTCAGACGGCGGTAGGGTACAGGCTGTCAATGGCATATTCGGAGATTAACGACGAAGGCGTCATTATAAAGGACAATGCCCGTCTTGACCGCATCTTAGTTAACCAGGACGTGATTGACAGTGCAACAGCCTTGATGTCTTACGCCCAGGGATGCGTTGATAAGGAGGGGTAAGCATGGCAATTGAGAACATTGACTTAAGTCAAGAAATAGAGAGTTGGAAATCGGCGGTACGCGGAAAGGACGTCCGGGCGGCCAACGTGGCAGCCTTTGAAAAAATACAGGGGACTGTCAACGATACGGTACAGAACGTGAACCAGGCGGCTGAAGATTCGGCCAGTGCCTCCCACAATGCACAAGCAGCCGTTGATAGCATTCAGACAGCAATTGCCACGGCGACAGAAAAAGCAGCAGCGGCGG
>OAWB01000752.1_pt1 | contig 15352 bp, 6 predicted proteins | sample 1550621 | NCBI WGS metagenome assembly OAWB01 (sample SAMEA2580107, study PRJEB22360) | human gut metagenome | biome: human gut; feature: human-associated habitat; material: faeces | place: Denmark | collected 2008/2010
AAGCCATTGCCACAGGCTATCTGATTGCCGCCATCATACAGTTGCATTGCAACTTCCGCTGGCAGCTGATCGTCACAGCCCTGCTATTACTGATCTACTGGATACCGATGACCTTCCTGGGCGACTTCACTCCGGAAGGAAACTTTGCCGAGAAGGTGGACAGGCTGGTACTGGGGCATTTCCGCGACGGAGTGTTCTGGAATGAAGACGGCAGTTGGAGCTTCTCTGCTCACTACAACTACACCTGGATCTGGAGCAGCCTCACTTTCGGGGCTACCGTGATGCTGGGAGCTTTTGCCGGAAAGATAATGAAAGCAGGCAAGGATAATCACCGGAAAGTGGTACAGACCTTGCTGATAATCGGCATATCCCTGATAGCCTTCTCGCTGATATGGAGCCTGCAAATGCCCATCATCAAACGGTTGTGGACAAGCAGCATGACGCTTTTTTCCGGCGGACTTTGCTTCCTGCTGATGGGTGCCTTCTACTACCGGATAGACTACAAAGGACACAGCCGCGGGCTGAACTGGTTGAAAATATACGGCATGAACTCCATTACGGCTTATATCTTGGGAGAGGTCATTAACTTCCGTTGCATAGCAGCATCCGTCAGTTACGGACTGGAGCAATACCTGGGTGGTTATTATCAGGTGTGGTTAAGCTTTGCCAACTATCTGATTGTATTCCTTATCTTACGGATCATGTACAGGCAGAAGATATTCCTGAAGATCTGAGTGGAAAGATCGGAAGTGTCAGCCATCTGCAGAATCATAGCGCAAAAAGAAACCGAATAGCACTTTTCGCTAACAGAGCTCCTATTCGTTTCGGATGCTTCAGGAGAAAAAAAGGGCCGAACGGCAGCTTTCGGCAGTGAAAAGCCGGGCTCCGGGGGTAAAAGAGCCTTGCTTTTCGGAAAAAGAAGCAAGTATTTACTCCGAAAGGAGTAAGCATTTACCCGGAAAGAAGTAAGCATTTTCCTAAAATGTCCTTATGTTCCGGAAATATCTCCTATTGTTGTCCGGAATATCTCCTATTGCTATCCGAAACGGGTCTTGGCGGAAGAATTTTTCCTCCCGTTGACCATTGCAGACAAAGCGTTGTACACTGACAGAAAAGCAGGAAGGAGACCGGGAAAGGAACCATTTACCGGCAGAAGCGTCATTCCACCTTCAAAGTAAAAGCAAACAAGCCCAAAGACGGGAAATGTGATATCGGACTTTACACGCAGGGCGCGTTTTTTTCGCCCGGACTGCCAGTCGGTCCGAAAGAAACGATTCTGAGGAGGTCCGATAATCAAAGTGACACTTTGCTCACGGGAGATCCCGGGAAGGGGAACACGCATAATAAAATAGAACGTTTAACAGATATTTTTTATAAGTATGAGACTACATGTACTATCACTCACATGCCTGCTGCTTACAGTAGGAGGCACAGGGCCGGTCGCAGCCCAAAAGCCACAAAACTATCCGTACGGTGTTCCTTCCGAACCCTGGGAGGAATCTTTCGGAAATCATCGGGCGGTACTGCAAATAGAGAAGCCGGCACAAATCGCGAACCTCGACTTCCAATGGCGGCGTCCGGACAAAGATGCAGGACACAGACGATTTCTTATCATCCACGCTGCAACGGGAGATACCATCCGGAATATCCGCCGGATAGAGGTGAACGACGAACACTGCCGTTTGCAGTTCGGTCCGGTGGAACAAAAAGGCACTTACTACTTCTACTACCTCCCCTACCAAGTGCAAAAGGGATACGGATTCTACAGTGGCGGATACCTTCCGAAAGAAAACGAACCGGATGCAGCCTGGCAGGCTCAAGGCGGGTCAACCCTGAAAAGCACTCGGGCCAAAGTGGTCAGAGTAGAGTCGCGGCAGGAAGTTGCCGCAACGGCCCGGGAGAAAGAGAACTACATCAACCGGCACAAAGCCTCCCTCTACCTCTTTGCCGAAGATCGCAGGTTCCCCATCCGGATGCGCAGCAACCTCCCCACCAAATGGCTGGCAGACAAACAGGGAAAACTGTTTCGGGGAGAAGCAGCCCCCAATGAATACTATACTTTCCAGATCGGGCTTTGGGCAGCCGTGAACCAAGCAGACAAGATTGCTTACCGGGCTTCTTCCCTGAAGTGCGGCCGGGAAATAATACCGGCAACGGCCATTACCTGTTTTAATGTCGAAGGTACCGATCCTTACGGAAAAGCGTTCAAAAAAGAAGTAAACGTCCCCAAAGGAGAGGTACAGGCTCTCTGGTTCGGAATAGATATACCCGACGGGCAGAAGGAAGGCATCTATACAGGCACCATCACCCTCAGCGATGCCGACGGAGCACAAAGCTCGATCCCCTTGAGTATACGGATTGCGGGAAAGGCATTGCCCGACAGAGGTGACAGTGAATTATGGAGATGCAGCCGCCTGAGATGGCTTAACTCGACATTGGGCATAGCCGATACACCTACCGCACCCTACACAGCCATGACTGTGAACGAGAACCGTATCGGTTGTCTCGGGCGCAGCATAACGATAGACGAAGGCACAGGACTGCCCGCACAAATCCGTTCATGGAACAACGACGTGCTGAGCAGTCCCATAGAGTTTGTCATCCAAACCGCCGGTGGAGTGAAAAGCCTGAAAGCTGTCCCCGAACTGACGGAGCGGACAGAAGGCCATGTAGCAGGCAACTGGAAAGCCGAAGACGAAGATATGACAGTCAGCTGCAAAGCAATCATGGAGTTCGACGGATGGATAAACTACATATATACCATCACCCCAAAAAAGCAGATACAGGTGAAAGACGTCCGTCTGGTATTGCCGGTCAGGAATAGGAACTTATTTTCTGGGCATGGGGCTTCCGGGGCAACCTACTCCTCAACAGTATGACGGTAAATGGGATGCCCCCGAGAAAACGGTGAACAACTTCGGAGTGTCCATCCCCACCTCCAAAGAGCAACAATGGCTGTGGCCGTTCGACAGTTTCTGGATCGGGAACGAGCATGCAGGTATCCACTGCGAATTCAGGGGAAGCACCTACAGCGGTCCGCTATTGAATCTGTACCGTCCGGCCTATCCGGAAAGCTGGTTCAACGGGGGTAAAGGCGGATTCGCCATACGGAAAGAGGCAGACGGAGTGAAAGCTGTGGCATACAGCGGAGAGCGCATGCTCGAAGCGGGCAGTTCCATTACATTTGATTTTGCCATGATCATCACTCCGGTGAAAATGCTGGATATGAAAAGCCAATTTACAGACCGCTATTACCACAATGGCCCCAAACCCACACCTTCACAAGCCGACATCGAAGCAGGAGTACGCATCATCAATGTCCATCAAGGCAATGACTACAATCCGTTTATCAACTACCCCTTCCTGACGGTAGACAAAATGAAAAAGTTCACCAAAGAGTGGCATGCCCGGGGATGTAAAATAAAGATATACTATACGCTGCGCGAACTGAGTAATGCCACCGCCGAGATATGGGCCATCCGCAGCCTAGGAAACGAAATCCTGAGAGGCGGAAACGGCGGGGGATTCCCATGGTGCCGCGAGCACTTCGTGACGAACTACACACCGCAATGGTACGAACACTTTGACAATGCTGACAAGCAGGGTATCACTGCCGATGCATCTATCCTGACAGCCGAAGGAGACTCCCGATGGTACAACTATTATATAGAAGGATTGCGCTGGATGGTGCAGAACATGGACATCGACGGTATCTATCTGGACGACGTTTCCTTCGACCGCCGTATCCTGAAACGAATGCGCCGGGCTATGGAAAGCGTTAAGCCAGGATGCCTCATCGATTTACACTCGAATACGGGATTCTCAAGGGGACCCGCCAATCAATATACGGAGTTTTTCCCGTATGTAGATAAGCTGTGGTTCGGCGAAAGCTTCCTTTATGATAAAATGACACCGGCCAACTGGCTGGTCGAGTCATCGGGCATTCCTTTCGGACTGAGTGGCGACATGCTGTACAGAGGTGGGAACGCATGGTTGGGGATGCAATATGGAATGACCGTCCGTTATCCATGGTACACCGAAGGAGTCAACTGCGATCCGCGCCAGGTATGGAAGATATGGGATTCATTCGGCATTGCGGAAGCCACCATGCTCGGGTTCTGGGAAGAACATCCGGCTGTAAGCACATCGGACGAAGCTGTCAAAGTCACTGTCTATCGCAAACCGGAGAAAGTACTGCTGTCTTTAGGTAATTATTCGGATGAAGTGAAAACCGTAAAACTGAATATAGACTGGAAACAGATCGGCCTGAACCCACAAAAGGCAAAGCTGACAGCACCCGAAATACCGGACATGCAACAGGCGCATGAATGGAATGTAGACACACCGATAGTGACAGCCCCCCGGAAAGGTTGGATAATTTATCTTACCTCCGAGTAAACGTCACATAGTCTGCACAAGATTCAAGGTTTTTCTTTATCTTTGTGCAGACTATGACAAACCAATACTAACTCTAATAACACCCAAACATGAAGAAACTTTATTCACTTCTCCTCACCGCCCTGTTTGCCTTGCCGGCGGCGCATGTCCATGCCACCGACTACACGCAAGGGCTCTCCATCTGGTTCGACACACCGAATACACTACAAGGCAGAGCCATCTGGTATGGCAGCCGCCCCGATCTCTGGAAAGGAGAAAGCAAACCGGAGAGCGCAGGAGACACTGCCCGGAACCCCGATGCCAACTGGGAGTCGCAATCATTGCCCATTGGAAACGGAAGCATCGGAGCCAACATCATGGGCTCGATAGAAGCGGAACGCATCACCTTCAACGAGAAAACTCTCTGGAGAGGAGGACCTAATACTTCGAGAGGAGCCGATGCCTACTGGAATGTAAACAAACAGTCGGCACATGTACTGAAAGAAATACGCCAGGCCTTTACCGACGGAGACCAGAAAAAGGCCGAAATGCTGACACGCAAGAACTTTAACAGCGAAGTGCCTTATGAGTCGAACCGAGAAAAACCTTTCCGTTTTGGTAACTTCACCACAATGGGAGAGTTTTATATAGAAACCGGACTCAGTACAGTGAACATGAGTGACTATAAACGTATTCTCTCTTTGGATTCGGCATTGGCCGTTGTACAATTCAAGAAAGATGATGTAGCCTACGAACGCGATTACTTCATTTCCTATCCTGCCAACGTGATGGCAATCCGCTTCAAAGCCGACCGGCCGGGCAAGCAGAACCTTACTTTCAGTTACTCCCCCAATCCGGTATCGACAGGAAGCATGTCGGCAGACGGTGCCAACGGCCTCGCATACACTGCCCACCTCGACAATAACGGCATGCAATATGTAGTGCGCATTCATGCCATTGCCAAAGGCGGAACACTATCGAACGCAAATGGAAAAATCACCGTAAAAGACGCTGACGAAGTAGTATTCCTTGTCACTGCGGATACCGATTATAAGATCAATTTCGACCCGGACTTCAAAGACCCTAAAGCATATGTGGGAGTAAATCCTGCCGAAACCACCCGTCAATGGATGGACAATGCCATAGCCATGGGATATGATGTACTCTTCAAACAGCATTACGACGACTACGCCGCTCTGTTCAACCGGGTAAAACTACAACTGAACCCGGACGCACAAAGCGCCAACCTGCCCACCGGCAAACGCTTGCAAAACTACCGGAAAGGGCAACCGGACTTTTATCTGGAAGAACTCTATTATCAGTTCGGACGTTATCTGCTCATAGCCAGCTCAAGACCGGGTAACATGCCTGCCAACCTGCAAGGCATCTGGCACAACAACGTAGACGGTCCGTGGAGAGTGGACTACCATAACAACATCAACATACAGATGAACTACTGGCCGGCTTGCTCGACCAACCTCTACGAATGTACATTGCCGCTGATCGACTTTATCCGTACGCTGGTAAAACCGGGACAGAAAACAGCGCAGGCTTACTTCGGAACAAGAGGATGGACAGCATCGATCTCAGCCAATATCTTTGGATTCACCACGCCGCTTGAAAGTGAAGAGATGGCCTGGAACTTCAATCCAATGGCAGGCCCCTGGTTGGCAACGCATGTCTGGGAGTATTATGATTACACCCGCGACAAGAAATTCCTGAAAGAGACCGGATACGACCTGATCAAAAGCAGCGCCCTGTTTGCCACAGACTTTTTATGGCGCAAACCGGATGGAACTTACACCGCAGCTCCGTCTACCTCACCCGAACACGGACCGATTGACGAAGGAACCACTTTCGTTCACGCCGTAATCCGCGAAATTCTGCAGGATGCCATTGAAGCAAGCAAAGTACTCGGAGTGGACAGCAAGGAACGTAAACAATGGCAAGAAGTGCTGACACATCTGGCTCCCTACAAAGTGGGCCGCTACGGTCAGCTGATGGAATGGTCGAAAGACATCGATGACCCGAAAGACAAGCACCGCCACGTCAACCACCTCTTCGGACTGCACCCGGGACATACGCTCTCACCCATCACCACACCCGACCTTGCCAAAGCTGCCAGAGTGGTACTTGAGCATCGCGGCGACGGAGCAACCGGATGGAGTATGGGATGGAAACTTAACCAATGGGCACGTCTGCAAGACGGTAACCACGCCTACAAACTTTTCGGTAATCTGCTGAAAAACGGTACACTGGACAATCTGTGGGATACTCACCCGCCTTTCCAGATCGACGGAAACTTTGGAGGTACCGCCGGTATCACAGAGATGCTGCTGCAAAGTCACATGGGCTTCATCCAACTATTGCCCGCACTTCCGGATGCCTGGAAAGACGGAAGCATCAGTGGAATCTGCGCCAAAGGGAACTTTGAGGTAGACTTGTCATGGAAAAACGGACAGCTTGCAGAAGCAACCATCTTCTCAAAAGCAGGCGAACCTTGTACGGTGAGATACGGAGATAAAACTCTCTCTTTCAAAACAAGTAAAGGAAAAGTTTATAAATTGGCTTTAGATGCAGACCGACTGGTCATCAAATAATACTTTATTATAATTCTATCAAATAAAAATATCCCCGGAAGAAAAGTATTTTTTCCGGGGATATTTTTGCTTTATTACACAGAGTTCACTCCATCCGGAGAAGTATATTCATCATACAGAGATATCCAAACCTAATGTTACTGCCATCCGGATCTTACTACTAACGTTCTACTATCTTTATTGTAAAATCCAAAAAGTATCCTATTTAACATTTTGGTATTTCTCAACTCCAACATTCCTAAATATAAACACTATTAAACAGAACCGGATAGAAAACCGGAACGAAAAGACAAAACCTTAATGTAAAGCCTCAAAACAAAAAGACAAAAAATTCTTCTCAGGAAAGAGGTACTCATTATTAATATTAAATAATGCTCACCTATGTATTATGAGTGGAATAAAAGTGGGGTATAGTTCTCACGGAACTTATCGTTATTCAAGTGTTTCTGCAAATGTGTCTTAACCTTTGGCCTGTTCTTGTATTAATACTTTTTTGTTAACTTAGGCTAACTTGTGTTTATAAAATCACAATATCTCTCGGCAAAGATGCGATAACTTTTAATAATATGCAAGAATTTATAATAATAATTTTCTTTATCACTGCTCTTTGCACCACTATTTTATTAAAAAGCAGCAGATAATGAATAAAACGTGCCGCCTCAGAGGAAGGTGGTAGAAAAATAAGCCTCTCTCTATTTGCAAAAGGTTAATCAGCGGGACTTAGTAGTTCCTGTATCATTTAACATAATCAGCTTCCCGGACCAATACGACTACCCGTACAGGTGAAATAATAAAGAAAAAGGACGAATCAGAAGGTTTGAAGTTATATAAAAGCCGATTTATCACTTTTTTCCAAGTTCCGTGAGAACTTAATCACCTTTGGACAAACAAATTTAATAAACAAATCAGCATGGTTCAGAAAGGAGCAAGAAAAGAATGACATACATACAGTAACCTCTAATAATTATGCTTATGAAGTAGAAAAAACGAATCCTTTACAAACCTTATTCCGGAAACAAAATAAAATCCGGAATCCTAAAACAAACTATCAAATTAATGTTTAACCGAACAATTTAGTGTATGACAGAAAAAACTAACCTGTTTCCGAACCTAATCCGGTTTCGAGAAACAAATCGCCTGAAAATGGCAATCGCTGCTTCTATCATGCTATGGTGTGCTACACCTCAGCAAGCGGCAGCCGATACTTACAAAAAACACGAAATCGCCTCCGTACAGCAGCAGAAAGTGAAAACAACAGGTACGGTACTGGACCAGAACGGAGAAGCCATGATCGGCGTATCCGTCAAAGTGAAAGACAATGCCACTATGGGTACCATCACTGACCTGGAGGGAAAATTCTCTATCGATGCACCCAAAGGCGCTACACTCGAGATCTCCTACATTGGCTATAAAACCGTTACAGTCAAAGCAGAAGGTACAGCTCTCCACATTACGATGAAAGAAGACGCCGAGGTACTGGATGAAGTTGTTATCGTGGGTTATGGTTCACAAAAGAAGGTGAACGTAACCGGTGCTGTCGGTATGGTAAACTCCGAAGTACTCGAAGCCCGTCCGGTACAAAATGTATCACAGGCATTGCAGGGTGTAGTACCGGGTCTGAACCTCTCGGTGGGTAACTCCGGCGGTGCACTGGATAGCTCAATGAGTATCAATATCCGTGGCGCCGGTACCATTGGCGACGGCTCCGGATCTTCTCCTCTTATTTTGATCGATGGCATCGAAGGTGACCTGAACTCGGTTAACCCGAACGACATCGAAAATGTATCCGTACTGAAGGATGCAGCCTCTGCTTCTATCTATGGTGCCCGTGCCGCATTCGGTGTAATCCTCGTTACAACCAAGAGTGGTAAGAGCGGCAAAGCAAAAGTCAGCTATAACGGTAACGTACGTTTCTCCGATGCGCTTTGTGTTCCGGAAATGATGGACTCTTATCAATTCGCACTCTACTTTAACCGTGCAGCCGAAAATGCCGGTGACTCAGGCCCATTCAGCCAAGAAGCGCTCGACCGTATTCTTGCCTACCAAGCCGGAACCCTGAAAGAGACAATGACCATGAACGAACAAACCCGTAAATGGCAGGCTTATGGCGGTGCTAATGCCAACACCGACTGGTTCAAAGAATTCTATAATGACTGGGTTCCGTCACAAGAGCACAGCCTGAGCATCAGTGGAGGTTCGGAGAAAACGCAGTATACCATCAGCGGAAGCTTCCTCGATCAGAACGGTCTGCTTCGCCATGGTAGCGATAATTTCCAACGCTATACGATGAACGGTAAAATCACAAGCCAGATTGCTGACTGGTTCACTGTCACTTACTCAACCAAATGGACACGCGAAGACTTTGACCGTCCGTCCTATCTGACAGGTCTCTTCTTCCATAACATCGCCCGTCGCTGGCCGACCAACCCGGCTTACGACCCGAACGGACATCCGGTAGACGGCATGGAAATCGAACAGTTGGAAAACGGTGGAAAACAGATCAATCAGAAAGACCTGAACACGCAACAGCTACAGTTCATTTTCGAACCCATCAAAAACTGGAGAATCAATGTGGAAGGTAGTTTACGCACAACGAACACGAACGAACATTGGGATGTATTGCCGGTATATGCATACAACGCAGATAACGAACCGTACCTGATTTCATGGAACGGCGGCGCACTCGGCCTCTCTCAGGTAAACGAGTATTCATATAAAGAAAACTACTACACGACCAACATCTACTCGGACTACTTTAAACAGTTTGACAGTGGACACTACTTCAAAGTTATGGCCGGTTTCAACAGTGAGCTTTATAAAACCCGTTATGTCCAGGCTCAAAAGAGCACACTGATTTCAAGTTCGGTGCCTACCATCAACACAGCCACCGAAGACCCGAAAGCATGGGGAGGATATGCCCACAATGCCGTAGCCGGTTTCTTCGGACGTATCAACTACAATTATAAAGACCGATACATGGTGGAAGCTAACGGACGTTATGACGGTTCGTCACGTTTTATAGGTGACAAACGCTGGGGATTCTTCCCTTCATTCTCTGCCGGATGGAACGTTGCACAAGAACCATTCTTTGAAAGAATCGCCGAAAAATGCAGCATCGGTACATTGAAACTCCGCGCTTCTTGGGGACAATTAGGTAATACAGATACCAAAGACGCATGGTATCCTTTCTATCAGACTATGCCGACAGGCTCCAACTATGGCTGGTTGCTGAACGGAGCATTACCCAACTATGCCAACAATCCGGGCATTGTCAGCATGAAGAAAACATGGGAAACCATCGAAACATGGGATGTCGGTTTGGACTGGGGATTGTTTAACAACCGCTTGACCGGTTCGTTCGACTACTTCGTTCGTTATACTTACGATATGATCGGTCCGGCTCCCGAATTGGCAGCATCTCTGGGTACAGGAGTGCCAAAGATCAATAATGCGGATATGAAGTCCTACGGTTTTGAACTTGAACTGGGTTGGAGAGACCGTATCCGGGATTTCTCTTATGGCGTGAAATTCGTTCTGTCTGATTCTCAGCAGAAAATCCTGAAATATCCGAATGAAGACTACAACATCGGTACTTATTACAAAGGCCAGAAACTCAATAATATCTGGGGATACAAGACAATCGGTATCGCACAAAGCCAGGAAGAAATGGACGCCCATCTGGCAAAAGTAGACCAATCGGCCTTGGGTAGTAAATGGGGAGCAGGCGACATCATGTATGCCGACCTCGACGGTGATGGCAAGATCAGCACAGGAAGCAATAAGCTGGGAGATACAGGTGACCGCGTTATCTTGGGTAACAGTACACCGCGCTTTAACTACGGTCTGACTATCGATGCAAGCTGGAAAGGAATCGACTTCCGCGCATTCTTCCAGGGCATCGGTAAACGTGACTATTGGCTGCAGGGCCCATACTTCTGGGGATCAACCGGTCTTGGACAATGGCAGGCTGCCGGCTTCAAGGAACATTGGGACTTCTGGCGTCCGGAAGGTGACCCTCTGGGAGCAAACACCAATGCTTACTACCCACGTGTAGCAAGAAACGGCGGTAAGAATACGAATGTACAGAGCCGTTATTTGCAGAATGCAGCTTATTGCCGTCTGAAAAATATCCAGATAGGCTATACTTTGCCTAAAACATGGACAGAAAAAGCAGGTATGTCGTCTGTACGTGTCTATGTATCCGGAGACAACCTGCTTACTTTCTCTGATATCACAGGCATCTTCGACCCGGAAGCAATCGGAAGTACATATGATGCGAACAACGGTAAACTGTATCCGTTGCAGAGAGTCATTTCAGTCGGTTTAAATGTTAACTTCTAAAAACACCAAGATTATGAAAATTAAAATGAAATATATCGTGGCGCAGGCTTGCCTCGTAGCGGGAGCATCCATAGCTCTGACTTCGTGCAACGACTTTCTGGACAGAGAGCCGCTGGATCAGGTCACTCCGCAAGAGTATTTCCAGACTGCAGACCACCTGGCAGCATATACCATTTCAAAATACAACTCTATGTTCTCAACACATAGCGGATGGAATGCCGGTACGGTAAACAATGATGGCGGTACAGACAACATGGTAGTGGGTGGTTATAACTCTACCTACTATGAAAAAGGAATCTGGAAAGTACCTTCAAACAATGACAACTGGTCCAACGGATTGTCACTGGCCCGTTATTGCAACTACTTTTTCGAACAGGTGCTGCCTAAATATGAAGCCGGAAAAATTTCGGGGGCAGAAGATGATCTCAAACACTACATCGGTGAAATGTATTTCATGCGTGCCTTGATATATTACAACCAGCTACGTAAATACGGAGATTATCCTATCATCACTGAGGTACTTCCGGATGATGAAGCGATACTGATTGAAAAGAGTGTACGTCAGCCACGCAATAAAGTGGCCCGCTTCATTCTCGAAGATCTCGACAAAGCCATCGGGTTAATGAAAAACCAAGGCTTCATGAACAACAATCGCCTGAACAAGCAATGTGCATTGCTGATCAAATCACGTGTGGCATTATACGAAGCTACATTTGAGAAATATCATCAGGGAACAGGCCGCGTGCCGGGTGACGAAACATGGCCGGGAAAGAGCGTACATCCGAATTTCTCACTTGATGTAACAGCCGAAATCAACTTCTTCCTCGACCAGTGTATGGATGCAGCCTCACAAGTAGCGGACGCTATCACACTGACTGAAAACACAGGGGTATTCAATCCGCTCAGCGACAGCGAATATTCCGGTTGGAATCCTTACTTTGAAATGTTCTCTGCCGAAGACATGAGTGGTTATTCCGAAGTTCTTTTCTGGAAAGATTATCTTCGTTCGGGAAGTATCAACATCAGCCACGGTGCTCCCAACTATATCTATTCAGGTGGAAATAATGGAATGTTGAGAAGCTATGTACAGACTTTCCTGATGGAGAACGGATTGCCCTGGTATGCCAGCAACAGCGGATTTAAAGGTGACAGCAGAATTCAGGAAGAAAAGGAAGGACGTGACCAGCGCCTGCAACTTTTCTTATTCGGTGAGAAAGACAAACAGGCTCCGAGAGCCGATGGTGACGGCACTATGCCCGAGTTCGGCGAACCTGCTCTCTTTGAATTGCAGGAAGTCAGAGACTTGACGGGATATCGCATCCGCAAGTGCCTGACTTATAAGAAAGACCAGATCATCTCCGGTTCCGACCAGTCGACCACAGGATGCATCATCTATCGTGGTGTGGAAGCTTACCTTAACTATCTGGAGGCATATTACCTGAGAAACGGTAAGGTCGACGGAAAAGCAGCCCAATACTGGACCGCTATCCGCAAACGTGGCGGAGTGGACACAGACTACGAAAAGACCATCCGCAATACGGATATGAGCAAGGAAGTAGACTGGGCAAAATACTCCGGTTCTACATTGGTAGACGCAACTTTATTCAATATCCGCCGCGAACGTCGTTGCGAATTCATCGGCGAGGGTATGCGTTGGGATGACCTGATGCGTTGGAGAGCTATGGATCAGTTGCTCACAACCAAATATATTCCGGAAGGATTCAACTTCTGGGATGAAGCTTATGATGACTATGTGGCAATGAAGAATGACAAAGGCGAGCCCAAATACAAAATTGTATCAGACGGTAGCTCAACGGCCAATATGTCAGCCAAAGAATTGGGTAAATATGTACGTCCGTACTCAATCGTCAAAGCAAACAACGCTGTATTTGACGGTTATACATTCGCTAAGGCATACTACTTGTATCCGGTGCCGATACGGCAAATGGAGCTTTTGTCTCCGGACCGTTCAGTCAACAATTCTGTGCTTTACCAGAATCCATACTGGCCAAGCAAAACAAGCGAACCTGCTATCGAATAATAGTTTTCCAATAGGAACTAAAATATAAAAAGTATTGATTTTTAGTATATAATAAAGTTGTTGTGGTAAGAGATTTATAGCAGCTACACAAATTTGAAAAAGGAAAATTGGGAAAAGGGCATCCGTGAGGATGTCCTTTTTTATATTATTATATAGGAAAAAAAAGCATATATAAACAGAAAAGGCTGTGCAAAATTACACAGCCTTTCGTTAGATAGATATATCCGCAAATATTAGCTCTTATTGGCGCGTTTACGTTCAGTTTCATCCAGAATAACCTTACGCATACGCATTGCTTTCGGAGTAACTTCTACATATTCGTCTTCCTTAATGTATTCCAAGGCCTCTTCAAGAGAGAACTGTACAGGAGGAATCAAACGGGCTTTCTCGTCAGAACCGGAAGCACGCATATTAGTCAACTTCTTCGACTTAGTCACATTTACAACCAAATCTTTTTCGTGAGCATGCTCACCCACTACCTGACCTGCATACACCTCTTCCTGAGGGAAAATAAAGAATTTACCACGATCCTGCAATTTGTCGATAGCATAAGCAAATGCAGTACCACTCTCCATAGCGATAATCGAACCATTGGTACGACGTTCTATGTCTCCTTTGAACGGCTGATATTCCTTAAAGCGGTGTGCCATGATAGCCTCACCTGCCGAAGCCGTCAGAACATTCGTACGAAGACCGATGATACCACGCGAAGGCATATCAAATTCAAGGTTGATGCGTTCACCGGTATTCTCCATCATAGTCATCTCACCTTTACGGCGGGTTACCATATCGATGATCTTACTTGAATATTCTTCAGGTACGTTAATCGTAAGCTCCTCAATCGGTTCACATTTTACTCCATCTATTTCTTTATAGATTACTTGCGGCTGTCCGACCTGTAACTCGTAACCTTCGCGACGCATGGTTTCGATCAAGACAGAAAGGTGAAGCACACCACGGCCTGATACAACCCATTTACCGTCTTCTTCGCTCTTACGTACGCGCAAAGCCAGATTCTTATCCAATTCCTTGGTCAGGCGATCATGGATATGACGTGAAGTTACAAATTTACCATCTTTACCATAGAACGGAGAGTCGTTGATGGCAAACAGCATACTCATAGTCGGTTCATCGATAGCAATAGGTGGCAATGCTTCCGGATTTTCATAATCACAGATCGTATCTCCGATCTCGAATCCGTCAATACCTACCAAAGCGCAAATATCTCCCGAAGAGACCTCAGTCGTCTTCACACGACCCAGCCCTTCGAATACATGAACCTCTTTAATCTTAGATTTCACAATGCTGCCGTCACGCTTAGCCAAAGACACGTTCATGCCTTCTTTCAGTGTACCACGATGAACACGCCCTACAGCAATACGGCCTGTATATGAAGAATAGTCAAGTGAAGTGATCAGCATCTGAGGAGTACCCTCCAATTGCTCCGGAGCAGGAATGTTCTCTACAATACAATCCAGCAAAGGCACAATACTGTCCGTCTGCTCTTTCCAGTCCGTACTCATCCAGTTATTCTTGGCCGAGCCATAGATTGTCGGAAAATCAAGTTGCTCTTCGGTAGCATCCAGGCTGAACATCAGGTCGAAGACCATCTCGTGTACTTCGTCCGGACGACAGTTCGGTTTGTCTACCTTATTAATAACAACAATCGGTTTCAATCCGATTTCCAAAGCTTTCTGCAGCACAAAGCGCGTTTGCGGCATCGGGCCTTCAAAAGCATCAACCAACAGAATGCATCCGTCGGCCATGTTGAGCACACGCTCTACTTCGCCACCGAAGTCGCTGTGTCCCGGAGTATCAATAATATTAATCTTAGTTCCGTTGTAATTGATAGAAACGTTTTTAGAGAGGATCGTTATCCCTCGTTCACGCTCCAAGTCGTTGTTATCCAGAATTAATTCTCCGCTTGTTTGGTTGCCGCGAAACAAGTTTCCGGCTAAAAGCATTTTATCGACGAGAGTCGTTTTCCCATGGT
>OAWB01000780.1_pt1 | contig 14838 bp, 10 predicted proteins | sample 1550621 | NCBI WGS metagenome assembly OAWB01 (sample SAMEA2580107, study PRJEB22360) | human gut metagenome | biome: human gut; feature: human-associated habitat; material: faeces | place: Denmark | collected 2008/2010
TGAAATTGAAACAAGAAGGTCTTACCATCATTGCGGCAACACCTTACCTGAACGAGATGAAATGCTGTGACCGTATTGCATTTATCCGTGAAGGAAAGATTCAAGGCATTGACACTCCGGACCGTATTCTTCAACAGTTCAGTTCGATCCTTTCTCCTGAAGGGCTCTCTTTTAATGAGCCGCAAGTCACCGGGCGATACGCCATAGAAGTAGAAGGCTTGACCAAACAATTCGGCAATTTCACGGCAGTGGACCATATCTCATTCAAAGTGAGACAGGGAGAGATTTTTGGTTTCCTAGGTGCTAATGGTGCCGGAAAAACAACAGCCATGCGCATGTTATGCGGTTTATCACAACCTACCGGGGGAAAAGGTACAGTAGCGGGCTTTGACATAGCCACACAATACGAGCAGGTTAAAAAGAAGATCGGATATATGAGCCAGAAGTTCTCACTGTATGAAGATTTAAAAGTATGGGAGAACATCCGGCTATATGCAGGGATTTATGGAATGAGTGACAAGGAGATCGCTGAAAAAACAGACAAGGTGCTGGAACAATTAGGGCTCTTGAATGAGAAAAACACATTGGTCCGGTCACTTCCCCTGGGATGGAAACAAAAGCTGGCTTTCTCGGTAGCTATTTTCCATGAGCCGAAGATCGTTTTTCTGGATGAACCGACAGGAGGGGTAGACCCTGCCACACGCCGTCAGTTCTGGGAATTGATTTATCAGGCGGCAGAACGGGGAATCACCGTCTTCGTTACCACCCACTATATGGATGAAGCGGAATACTGTAACCGGATTTCAATGATGGTGGATGGAAAAATCGAAGCACTGGACACCCCACAACGGTTAAAAGAACGGTTTCATGCCCAAGATATGGATGAAGTATTCAGACAGTTGGCACGCAAGGCTGTAAGAAGTTGAAAAAAAGATAAAGAAAAAAGAGAATGAAGCAATTTATATCATTCGTGCGAAAAGAATTCTATCACATTTTCCGGGACCTCCGGACGATGCTGATATTATTAGGTATGCCTGTCGTACAAATTATTCTTTTCGGTTTTGCCATCACCACCGAAGTAAAGAATGTAAAAGTAGCTGTGCTGGATTTCTCAAAAGATGTATCCACCCGGCAAATCATCGACAAACTGGATGCCAGTGACTATTTCAATGTCAACAAGATACTGTATGACAACAACGAGATAGAGGAAACACTCCGGAAAAGCAGTTCGGACCTGATCATTGTGTTTGAGGCTGGTTTCGATAACAATCTGCGGCATACCGGTAAAGCCCGAGTACAACTGATAGCCGATGCCACCGATCCCAACAATGCTACCATACTGACCTCTTACGCATCCAATATTATTGCAGATTATCAGCAAAGCCGGATCATGCAACAACAATCACCCATACAGATTATCCCCCAAATAAAGTTATTGTACAATCCGGGTATGCAAAGCGCCTACAATTTTGTGCCGGGAGTAATGGGATTGATTTTAATGTTGATATGCGCCATGATGACTTCCATCTCTATTGTCCGCGAAAAAGAAACCGGTACGATGGAAGTATTGCTGGTATCTCCCGTACGTCCGCTATGGATGATTATAGCCAAAATGGTACCTTACTTTGTGCTGTCATGCGTCAATCTGGTTACAATTCTGTTGCTGTCTGTTTATGTATTACATGTTCCGGTAGCAGGCAGTCTTTTTTCGTTGGCTTTGCTCTCATGGATCTTCATCGTAGTATCTCTGCTGTTGGGATTATTGGTTTCCACTATCGCCCGTACCCAAGTGGAAGCCATGCTGTTTTCGGGAATGGTACTGATGATGCCTACCGTTCTACTTTCCGGCATGATATTCCCCATCGAGAATATGCCTCTTCCTTTACAGCTGATTTCAAATGTCATCCCTGCCAGATGGTATATTGTCGGAATCAAGAAAATCATGATTGAAGGATTGGGTATCAGTTATGCACAGAGAGAAATGGGTATACTTATGCTGATGGCTGTTGTCCTTTTAATCATCAGCCTAAAAAAGTTTAACAAACGATTAGAATAAGTTCCGGAAGATATGATAAAGTATTTATTAGAAAAAGAATTCAAGCAGTTACTGCGCAACCCGATGCTTCCGCGGATGCTACTCGTATTTCCCTGTATTATCCTGCTGGTGTTGCCTTGGGCCGCAAACTTCGAAATCAAAAATATGAATCTCAGCATAGTGGATAATGACCGCAGCCCCTATTCTACCCGATTAGTACAGAAAGTGGGAGCTTCCGAATATTTTCATCTGATAGATGTATCAAACAACTATCAGGAAGCAATGCAATGCATTGAAAAAGGAGATGCCGACCTCATTTTGGAAATCCCGCCACACTTTGAACGCGATTTGCTGAAAACCGGTGTAGCAAAAGTACTGGTTTCAGCCAACACCGTAAACGGAACGAAAGGAACGTTGGGAAGTTCCTACCTCAGTAATATAGTGAATGCCTATGCCACTGAAATCCGGATTTCCCATTCCGGCTCTATTTCTCCCTCCCCAGTGATAAAAATAGATACCCAAGGACGTTTCAACCCCTATCTGGATTATAAGGTATTTATGGTTCCGGCACTGATGGCGCAATTGTTGATGATGTTATGCGGCTTTCTGCCTGCTCTTAATATTGTGAGTGAAAAAGAATTCGGAACCATCGAACAAATCAATGTGACTCCTGTAAGCAAGTTCACTTTCATTCTGGCCAAGCTGATTCCTTACTGGGTAACCGGCATGCTGATCCTCACAATCAGTATCATTCTGGCATGGTTAGTCTATGGTCTGGTTCCGGCCGGTCATTTATGGCTGCTTTATTTCTTCGCATTGCTGTTCATTATCGTCATTTCGGGTATGGGACTGGTAGTTTCCAACTATTCCCGAACCCATGCAGCAGGCCATGTTTGTCATGTTTTTCTTTGTGATTATCATCATGCTGATGAGCGGATTATTCACCCCCATCAACAGTATGCCCGAGTGGGCTCAAGCCATCACCATAGCCAATCCCTTGAAATATTTTATACAAGTGACACGTATGGTCTATTTGAAAGGAAGCAGATTCGATGACTTGATCATGCAATTTATTGCCTTGCTTTTTATGGCTATCATGTTGAACGGTTGGGCCGTGTTCAGTTATAAAAAGAACTCATAACAGATAAATCGGAACATTTTCTTGTTTATCATTGTTAATATCAGTAGCTTAGCAGCCTATTGCTAACCTGATTTTAATTATCTAAAAGAAAAAGTTATGAAATTCTTTATTGACACAGCTAATCTGGAACAAATTCGCGAAGCAAACGCATTGGGCGTACTGGACGGTGTAACTACTAATCCCTCTTTAATGGCTAAAGAAGGTATTAAGGGAGTTGAGAACCAACATAAGCATTACATCGAGATATGTAATATTGTGGATGGAGATGTCAGCGCCGAAGTCATTGCCACCAATTACGAAGGAATGATCAAAGAGGGTGAAGAACTGGCAGCCCTTAATCCACACATTGTAGTAAAAGTTCCTTGTATTGAGGACGGCATCAAAGCTATCAAATATTTCAGTAATAAAGGAATCCGTACCAATTGTACACTGGTTTTCTCTGCCGGACAGGCATTACTTGCGGCAAAGGCGGGGGCTACCTATGTATCTCCGTTTGTCGGCAGACTGGATGATATTTGCAATGACGGTGTAGGACTGGTTGCACAAATTGTAGAATTGTACCAAACTTATGACTACAAGACACAAGTTCTTGCCGCCTCCATCCGAAACACCTTACATATATTACAATGTGCGGAAGTGGGAGCAGATGTAGTAACCTGCCCGTTATCCGCCATCCATTGACAGATATAGGATTAGAAAAGTTCCTGGCCGATTACAAAAAGGTTAACGGATAATAAAAAGCCTTCTCTCGCCATGAGGGAAGGCTTTTTACAACCATAACACAGAACTAATAATTTTCTGAATGTCGCTTATTATTAGCAAATAGTCGAATGGTGTTGTTTCATTCCAATTAAATTTATTCTTTTACTTTAAATAACATCAAGAATGATAAAAGGACATACCGACATAGACATCTGGAATACCGGCTTTTTCATTAACGCAGATTATTTTTCCGATGATTTCATTATTTATAATAATACGGGAAAAGATCTTACCCGCAAGACTCTTGCCCATCCTTTCTTTCACAACAATTCATATAAAACAACCTATACTTCATTTATACTGTGCCTTTCCGGAACTTCTGAAATAGAAATAGACTCCATCAACTATTCTACTAAAGAGAATACATTACTAATGATGGTGCCTAATCAAATAATTAAATATAATGAAATAAGCGAGGATTACAAAGCACATCTCATCATGATATCTAATAAATATTTTGATACCCGAGATAATTTTTATAAAATGATGTCTCTTTTAATTCCTCTAAAAAATCATCCATGTGTCAATTTGAATATCGCGGAAACAGATTTATTGAAAACATATCATGTATTGCTTTACAAAAAAATCAGTGAAGAAAATAATCTGTTTCGTGATTTTACCATACAATATCTGATACAAGCTACTTTCTACGAAGTATGCCAGCTCCTACTAAAGCATCTGGAAATAAAAAAGAAAAAACTGCCGCATAAAGAAGACATATTCAAACAGTTTTTAAAACTGGTAGAAACCCATCATTATAAAGAAAGAGACATTTCTTTTTATGCTGAGAAACTTTGTCTAACCCCTAAGTATTTATCTTCCATAATCCGGGATGTTAGCGGAGAACTGGCAGGAAACTGGATTGACAATTATGTAATTATTGAAGCAAAAGCCCTACTGATTTCTTCCAACCTTACCATTCAGGAGATTTGCTATAAACTGAATTTTTCTACTCCGTCCTCATTCACCCGTTTCTTTAAACGAATAACCGGTATGTCACCAAGAAAATTCAGAACACTAAAAGTTTTTCCCAACTTAATAGAATAAAAACATATAATATCTTGCCACCTGCCCTTATCTTCATGAATGAAGACAAGTACTTTTCCCACCTCGCCCGGTCTCTATTTGAACTTCAAATATCCTATGCGAGTATATTTTATTCCTTTGTTCTCATAATGAGAAAGAACTTTAGCCGATTTTAAATACAAACTTTCATGGACATTGATTTTTTTTGTATAACAGCTCAACATATCCGGTGACATACTGGAAGCCGCCGCCTTTATAATGAAAGTATAACGGTTGCCATCAGCATCAGCGGCAAGCACACTCTGGTCCACATAATATCCGGTTGTTTTGTATATGTCCAGTTGTAACCTTATCCCTAAGACTTCTAAACGCAAGTCGGATAGTTTTTCTCCCGGCTGACCGATAAAACGACTGCCAGCCGGCAAATGATGTTTTCTGATAACCGTTTCATAATGCACAGTAGCAAAAGCCTTCGCTAACATTGCCAGCTTCTTATCCCTAGGATTTCGGGCCTCAAATTTGTGTGCCAGCCAAAGTACATAGTTAGGATCAATGTAATAAACCTCCGCTAATCTTTTTCCACGATATTTTCCAAATGCGACTATATCCTCGGATATTCCATAATAAGGTTCAAAAAAAGTATTGTCTTTTACTTTCAGCAGGACGTTACAGTTCTGCAAATACTGAAAAGCACGTTCTGCCGCATCATTAAAAGTGACAGCCAGCGATTGAATAAACAAAGGGGAATAAATATTGTCCGGAAATATACGCCATAATGCATAATATGATCGGTAAGGGGTAGAAACACTGATTGCATAATATCCCGCATCTTCTCTACGGCCTTTATTGAAGTTATCTATTTTTTGGAAAACTCTCTCGGCCATAACATTAGTTATCTGATACAGAGTTACATCTCTATCCATAATTACCTCCTATCTTCATAAGGTAAAGATTTTCTTTTTGTAAATATAGTATTTTCTTACGAAACAGCAAGGGTTTTCACTATTTTTACATAAATTATTTTCCACAACACCAAGTAGAGAAAGCACCTTTTATAAAAGGTATATCAATAAAAAAAGTCTGTTTGCTTTTCCTTGCAAACAGACTTTTTTATTGATAAATCTTTCAATTATTCAAATATATTATCCAAACCTCCGGTTTCTTCTACCGAAGTTTCATCTATTAAGGTATCTTTGCAAGGGTCAAAGTCATCAGGAATATTGAATTTCTCATCCTGAGAATATCCCAAGCTCTTGTCTTTATAGACTTTCTGCATATAAAGTCCCCAAATAGGAAGCGCCATAGCAGCCCCCTGCCCGTCTACCATCGTATCAAAATGAATATCACGTTCTTCACCGCCTACCCATACACCGGACACCAATGAGGGAGTGAATCCCATAAACCAACCGTCAGAGTTACGGTTGGTTGTACCTGTCTTCCCCCCCATATCAGCAGTAATGCCATACAGACGGCGTACACGTCCACCGGTACCCTCATTAACGACCGCACGCAACATAACCAGCATTTTGTAAGCACTGGTCTCACTAATCACCTCATCCATTTGCGGAGTGAAATTCGCTAATACATTACCTTCATTATCCTCAATACGGGTTACAAATACTGGTGCTGTACGGATACCTCGGTTTGCGAATGCTGAATAAGCGCTGACCATCTCCCCTACAGAAATTTCACAAGGTCCCAGACAGAGTGATACTACGGGGTCTATCTGTTTGTTCTGCACACCGAATGAATGAATCAGACGAACCAACTGATAAGGATTAAGTTTCCCCATCAAATAAGCCGTTACCCAATTATCCGAATTAGCCAATCCCCATTTGATAGTTACCATTTCTCCATAACGCTTTTTGCTGGCATTACGTGGTGACCATGGACGCCCGTTCTCATCTATCAATGTCTGCTCTACGTGACGCACCTGATCACAGGGAGAGAAACCGTTCTCCATAGCCAAAGTATACACGTAAGGTTTAATAGTAGAACCTACTTGGCGACGCCCCACCATCGCCATATCATATTGGAAATAATTATAGTTAGGACCACCCACATACGCCTTCACATGACCTGTCAAGGGATCCATAGACATAAATCCCGCCCTAAGGAAGAATTTATAATATTTCAAAGAATCCATCGGAGTCATAATGGTATCCTTCTCTCCCTCGTAAGAAAATACAGACATTTCGTATTTAGTATTAAACGCTTTCTTTATTTCCGCTTCCGAGCATCCGGCTTCTTTCATAATACGATAACGATCAGTCTGTTTCATAGCCCTGGTCATGATGGTATTCACCTCCTCCTCTGTCAACTGATTAGTAAACGGAGCTGTTTTCTTTTTCCGTTTTTCCTTGAAGAAACGAGGTTGCAAGTATTGCGCCACATGTTCATAAACAGCCTCTTCCGCATATTTCTGCATGCGTGAATCAATAGTGGTATAGATCTTAAGACCGTCTGTATAAATATTGTAGTTGGTACCGTCTTTCTTCTTGTTTTTAGCACACCACCCGAAAAGCGGATTCGTTTTCCATGCCAATGAATCTTCATAATATTTCTGCATCTGCCATCCGCGATAATCACTTTTCTTCGGCTCCTTGGCTGTCATTACTCCACGCAGATATTCACGGAAGTAAGTTGCCAAACCTTCTTTATGATCCACACGACGATATTTTAAGACGAGAGGCAACGCCTTTAATGAATCAGTTTCCGCATCAGTCAGGTATCCCGCCTTCCGCATCTGGCCAAGCACCACATTACGCCGTCCACGTGAACGTTCATTAAAACGTTTCGGATTATAAAGAGACGGATTCTTACACATACCAACCAAAGTAGCCGCTTCCTCAATGCTCAAATCTTTCGGTTCTTTCGAGAAGTAAGTATTGGCAGCTGTTTTGATACCTACTGCATTATTCAAGAAATCGAACTTATTAAGATACATAGTCAGAATCTCTTCCTTTGTATAATAGCGTTCCAACTGAACAGCTATTACCCATTCAATGGGCTTCTGCAACAGACGTTCCATCACATTATCTGCCGTAGGTGAATAGAATTGTTTTGCCAACTGCTGGGTTATGGTACTACCCCCACCGGCATTCTTCTGCATCATCACTCCTCGTTTCACCAAAGCACGGACAAACGCACGGGCATCAATGCCGGAATGTTCTGCAAAACGTTCATCTTCGGTAGCAATCAGCGCACGAATCAGATTCGATGAAAGCTGGTCATAACCTACAAAAACACGATTCTCCTTACTAAGTGACCAAGTACCCAGCATCTTGCCGTCATCGGATATAATCTCGGTTGCAAACTTTAAATTCGGATTTTCCAATTCCTCAATAGGCGGTACATATCCAATCCATCCTTTCGCTATTGCGGTGAATATAAGCGCTATAACTAACAGTACGCCGACTACAAGAGCCCAAAGCACGTATATAAATTTCTTCCTCATGACATTTTCTAGTAATTAACGGTACAAAAGTAAGGAAAAACTTTGAGATAGAATGTGTTTCTAACAAAGTTCAACGAAATATCTTTTAATTCTTCGCTCATTTATTTTTTTTTCATACCTTTACACTCCGTATAAATTGTAATTAAAAATACAAGCCAATATGGAAAATAGAAGTTTAGTTACTATTGCCGAACACTCGAAAGAGAAAATCCTCTACCTTTTGGAGATGGCAAAAGAGTTTGAAAAGAAGCCTAACCGTAAAATCTTGGACGGCAAAGTTGTTGCCACCCTTTTCTTTGAGCCCTCCACCCGTACACGACTCAGTTTTGAAACCGCAGCAAACAGACTGGGAGCCCGCGTTATCGGATTTACCGATCCCAAAGTAACCAGTTCTTCAAAAGGAGAAACATTGAAAGATACCATCATGATGGTAAGCAATTACGCTGACATCATCGTAATGCGCCATTTTCTGGAAGGTGCCGCAAGATATGCCAGCGAAGTCGCCCCGGTGCCCATTGTCAATGCCGGAGACGGAGCCAACCAACATCCGTCACAAACCATGCTAGACCTCTACTCCATATACAAAACACAGGGAACGCTTGAAAATTTAAACATCTATCTAGTAGGCGACTTGAAATACGGACGAACTGTTCATTCTTTGCTGATGGCTATGCGTCATTTCAACCCCACTTTCCATTTCATCGCTCCGGAAGAGTTGAAAATGCCTGAAGAATATAAAATCTACTGCAAGGAGCACCATATTAAATACAAAGAGTACACAGACTTTAACGAAGAAACCATTGCTGACGCCGACATTCTTTACATGACCCGTGTACAACGCGAACGTTTCACCGACCTGATGGAATATGAACGTGTGAAAGATGTATATATATTAAGGAATAAGATGCTGGAGCATACCCGCCCCAATCTGCGTATCCTGCACCCTCTGCCCCGCGTCAACGAAATAGCTTACGATGTGGATGAGAATCCGAAAGCTTACTATTTCCAGCAGGCACAAAACGGACTTTATGCGCGCCAGGCCATCCTTTGTGATGTATTGGGCATAACCTTGAATGATGTTATAGAAGATGCAAAAAAGTAAAAACAAAAATGAAGATGAGCGATAATAAACAAGCATTGCAGGTAGCCGCTTTGAAAAACGGCACTGTTATAGACCATATACCTTCCGATAAATTGTTTACTGTAGTCGCCCTATTGGGCTTGCAGGATTCTGACTCTAACATAACCATCGGAAACAACTTCGAGAGCAAAAAATTAGGTAAAAAAGGAATTATAAAAGTGGCCGACCGCTTTTTTACTGATGAGGAAATAAGCCGCCTTTCCGTAGTAGCCCCGAATGTAAAACTGAACATTATCCGTGACTATGAGGTGGTAGAGAAGAAACAAGTCCTGATGCCTGAGGAATTACGTGGCATCGTAAAGTGCGCCAATCCCAAATGTATCACCAACAATGAGCCAATGACCACCCTGTTTCATGTAATTGACAAAGAACATGGAATCTTGAAATGTCATTACTGCGAAAAGGAACAAAGTAAAGAAGGTATCAAACTACTGTAATGAATATGAAACAAGACTGGAAACCGGGAACTATGATTTACCCTCTTCCGGCCCTACTGGTAAGTTGCGGAAGTACGGAAGAAGAATATAACATTATCACAGTGGCATGGGCAGGTACTATTTGTACCAACCCCGCCATGTGTTATATATCCGTGCGTCCGGAACGCCATTCCTACCCCATTCTAAAACGGAATATGGAATTCGTCATCAACCTTACTACCAAAAGCATGGCATTCGCTACCGACTGGTGCGGAGTGCGTTCGGGCAAAGATTATAATAAATTTGAAGAAATGAAGCTGACCCCGGGAAAAGCAAAAATAGTCAGTGCTCCCATCATCGAAGAATCCCCGCTCTGTATAGAATGCAGAGTAAAGGAAATCATCTCACTAGGATCTCATGATATGTTCATAGCCGATGTGGTAAATGTAAAAGCCGACGATAAATACCTGAATGCGGAAACAGGAAAATTCGAATTATCCGAAGCTAACCCGTTAGTCTATGTTCATGGCGGATATTTTGAACTAGGACCGAAAATCGGGAAGTTTGGCTGGTCTGTAGAAAAGAACAGATCACAGACCAAGGAAAAATCCTAAAAATATCTCATGAAGAAACTCCTTTTATTAATCGCTTTATTACTTCCTGCCCTGTTCGTTACAGCACAAGGAATAAAGAATGGTCTGAAAGAGGAACCTAAGATCAATGTGGGAATAAAAGGAGGTTTCAACTCTTCCATGTATTTTACCAGTCGGTTAGAACTAGATGGAGAACGAATGGAAGATGTACAAAATAATTATAAAGTAGGCTATTTTGCCGCCATGTTTTTTCGGGTGCACATGAAAAGGCATTTCATCCAACCCGAAATTATGTATAATATTTATAAAGGTGAAATAGCTTTCAATAAAAATCAAAATAAAGAAAACACCCTTCCCGAGCTTGCTAAACTGAACAGCACGATTCACTCTTTGGAGCTACCTATATTATATGGTTATAGTTTTGTAAAAAGCAGGCCTTACGGCATGGCACTTTTTATTGGTCCCAAACTGGAATATGTATGGAAACATAAGACTTCCGAAGAGTTTGAAGGATTTGGATATTCTGGTATAAAAGAAGAATTACACCCCATTAATATAAGTTCTGTTATCGGATTAGGAGTAAATATTGCTAATATATTCTTTGATTTCCGGTATGAAATCGGACTCACCAATATCTCTAAATCAATCATTTATGAAAAAGACACAGATGGAATAATGTCCCAAGAAAAAGGTATCTTCATTAACCGACACCGCAATGTGCTAAGCTTCTCGCTAGGAGTTATTTTCTAAAGTAGGAAGCTTCCTCTAAGTAGATATCATAATGCCACATTTATATCCTTTTCTTTCCTCAAAACGCCCTTATCTTCAACTCTTTCAGCAGCTTCAGACCTTACTACACGACAAAAAGAAAGTCATATATCTTTTTTCCGTAACCTCACCAAATATTTTCCTCTAAATAATTTCCTTATATTCTAAAATTACTTAACTTTGTGAACTCAGAATCGAATATCGCACATAAACTTATTATAAAAAGAAATGAAAAGAGACGATTTGATTTTCGACATTATCGAAAAAGAGCATCAACGCCAGCTCAAAGGTATCGAGCTGATCGCATCCGAAAACTTTGTTAGTGACCAAGTAATGCAAGCCATGGGTTCTTGCCTTACCAACAAGTATGCTGAAGGGTATCCCGGCAAGCGCTACTATGGCGGTTGCGAAGTGGTAGACCAGAGCGAACAAATCGCTATCGACAGACTGAAACAAATATTTGGAGCAGAATGGGCTAATGTACAACCTCACTCCGGAGCACAGGCTAATGCTGCTGTATTTTTGGCCGTTTTGAATCCGGGTGATAAATTTATGGGATTAAATTTGGCCCATGGTGGTCACTTGTCACATGGTTCATTGGTTAACACATCCGGAATTATTTATACTCCGTGTGAATACAACCTGAACAAAGAAACAGGTCGTGTAGATTACGATCAGATGGAAGAAATCGCATTACGTGAAAAACCCAAAATGATTATCGGTGGCGGTTCTGCATATTCTCGCGAGTGGGACTACAAACGTATGCGTGAAATCGCAGATAAAGTGGGAGCCATCCTGATGATCGATATGGCCCACCCTGCCGGACTGATTGCTGCCGGACTGTTGGACAACCCGGTTAAATATGCTCATATCGTCACTTCAACAACCCATAAAACCCTTCGTGGCCCTCGTGGCGGTGTCATCATGATGGGTAAAGACTTCCCTAACCCATGGGGCAAGAAAACTCCAAAAGGTGAAATCAAGATGATGTCACAACTTTTGGATTCTGCTGTATTCCCTGGTATACAAGGTGGCCCGTTGGAACATGTCATCGCAGCCAAAGCTGTTGCATTCGGTGAATGTTTACAGCCGGAATACAAAGAATATCAAACACAAGTAAAAAAGAATGCAGCCGTATTGGCACAGGCTTTGATTGACCGTGGCTTTACTATCGTTTCCGGTGGTACAGACAACCACTCCATGCTGGTAGACCTGCGTACCAAATACCCTGATCTGACAGGCAAAGTAGCAGAAAAAGCATTGGTTGCTGCTGATATCACTGTAAACAAGAACATGGTCCCATTTGACAGCCGTTCTGCTTTCCAAACTTCAGGTATCCGTTTGGGAACTCCTGCCATCACAACTCGCGGAGCAAAAGAAGACTTGATGTTGGAAATCGCCGAAATGATTGAGACAGTTCTTTCAAACGTAGACAATGAAGAAGTAATCGCACAAGTTCGTGCACGCGTAAACGAAACAATGAAGAAATATCCTATTTTCGCTTACTAATCAACGACTTCTATCAATATACTCATAAAAGACTTTGGAGTTTTTGAAAAAGCTTTATCCTTCTTCAAGAACTTCAAAGTTTTTTATGAAACATCCAGACCATTTAAAAAGAGTAATAGAAAAGTATTTTTATCAGCATTCCCCACAGAAATCAGTATAAATTTCTACCTTTGCAGACAATTTATCCGTTAATGACGAATGAAAGGAACTAAGAATCTGACTCAAGGCCCTATCCTAAAGCAATTGTTTACTTTGGCAATGCCCATTATGGCTACTTCATTCATACAAATGGCATATAGTCTGACCGACATGGCTTGGGTAGGAAGAATAGGAAGTGAGGCAATAGCCGCCGTAGGGTCGGTAGGAATTCTTACATGGATGTCCACATCTATCTCTCTTCTGAACAAAGTAGGTTCGGAAGTCAGCGTAGGACAAGCCATCGGGGCACAAAACGAGCAAGCTGCCCGTGCGTTCGCATCACATAATCTTACCTTGTCCTTACTTATATCATTGAGCTGGGGAGCATTGTTATTTATCTTTGCCACCCCTATTATCAGTATCTATGAACTAGAACCTCATATAGCCAAGATGGCTGTGGAATATCTACGGATTATAGCAACCGCCTTTCCATTCGTCTTTTTATCAGCTGCCTTTACAGGGATATTCAATGCCGCCGGACGAAGCAAAATACCTTTTTCCATTAACGGTATCGGACTGATTACAAATATAATACTGGATCCTATCTTTATCTTTGGTTTAAGCTGGGGAACTACGGGAGCAGCAATTGCCACTTGGCTGGCCGAAGCTACGGTATGCATACTGTTTATCTATCAATTGAAACAAAAGAAAATATTATGGGATGATTTTCGGTTATTTACTAAACTGAAAAAACAATATACACGTCACATTTTGAAAATAGGATTACCGGTAGCGGCACTCAATACATTATTCGCTTTCGTCAATATGTTTCTCGGAAGAACCGCCACAGAACAAGGTGGTCATTTAGGGCTGATGGCACTCACCACCGGAGGACAAATCGAAGCTATCACCTGGAACACCTCCCAAGGCTTTTCTACAGCTCTCAGTGCCTTTGTAGCTCAGAATTATGCAGCGCGGCAAATCTCCCGTGTGCTGAAAGCCTATCGCACCACTTTATGGATGACATTTATATTCGGATCTTTCTGCACATTCCTTTTTATATGTTATGGAAACGAAATATTTTCTATCTTTGTTCCTGAAAAAGCAGCTTACGAAACCGGTGGTGTCTTTCTACGTATTGACGGATACTCGCAACTATTTATGATGCTGGAAATTACCATACAGGGCGTATTTTATGGAATGGGGCGCACCATGCCTCCTGCCGTAATCAGCGTCACCTGTAACTATCTGCGCATCCCGATGGCACTGTTGTTTGTATCATGGGGCTGGGGTTTGCCGGGTATTTGGTGGAGCATAAGCATCACTAGCACTATGAAAGGAATTATTTGTCTGATCTGGTTTATGCTTATCAAGAAGAAAGCTTTAAATTATCAGGCCGTTTAATGAACAATTTTTGCATTAAGTCATTAATATATTAAAATGAACATGATTATGAAAAAGACTAAAATTATGGCTTTATTACTGAGTGCTACATTAGTATTCAGTGGATGTGGTAACATGAATAATACCGCTAAAGGCGGTCTGATCGGCGGCGGCGGCGGTGCAGCATTGGGAGCAATTATCGGCGGAATAGCCGGACATGGTAAAGGTGCGGCTATTGGTGCGGCAGTAGGTGCGGCAGTAGGTACAGGTGCCGGTGTGTTAATTGGGAAAAAAATGGATAAAGCAGCAGAAGAAGCTGCTCAAATCCAAGGAGCACAGGTAGAACAAGTAACAGATAACAATGGCCTTCAGGCTGTAAAAGTTACTTTTGATTCCGGTATTCTCTTCAATACAGGAAATGCAGCCTTGAGTGCACAAGCGAAATCAGCCTTAAGTAAGTTTGCAAACA
>OAWB01000785.1_pt1 | contig 14713 bp, 10 predicted proteins | sample 1550621 | NCBI WGS metagenome assembly OAWB01 (sample SAMEA2580107, study PRJEB22360) | human gut metagenome | biome: human gut; feature: human-associated habitat; material: faeces | place: Denmark | collected 2008/2010
GTGTTCTGGCCGCCTGCGGTTCTTCTTCCAGCAGCATGGCTTCTTCTATGGCTTCTTCCGCTGTATCCAGCGAAGCAACGTCCTCTGCCGCATCCATGGATGAGACCGGCACCCATACCGTCGTAGACCACGGCGGCAACGAAGTAGAGGTGCCTAATAAGGTCACCCGTGTCGTCATCGACCAGATTCCGATCCTGTCCACCTACATGGCTTATTTTGAGGGCAGTGCTCCCTACATCGTGGGTTACTGCGGTTCCTTCAAGTCGGTCATTTCTGACACTGTATTGAAGAATATCGCCCCGGAGCTTCTGAAGTCCAGCGATACGGTCTATGCTCAGAGCGACCTGAACATCGAGGAGATCCTGAAGCTGAACCCTGATGTTATCCTGTACAATGCCGGCAACTCCTCCCATGCCGAAATCCTGAAGGCCAGCGGAATCCCCTCCGTCGGTTTCGCTACCGTGGGCGCATCTACGGAAGCTGATCCCGTTGAACGTTACGAAGAGTGGCTGAAGCTGCTGGAGCAGATCTTCAACGAACCGGGTAAGACCGACGCCTTTGTTGCTGCCGGTGATGAGATCGTGGCCGATGTGGAAGCCCGCATTGCGGAAATTCCTCAAACGGATCGCCCCAGTGCGCTGATCCTGTGGAAGTATTCAGACGGTGTGCCAAAGGTATCCGGTCAGGGCACCTTTGGCACCTACTGGATGAAGCGTCTGGGCGTAACGGACAAGGCACTGGAAGCCACTGGCTTTGCACAGGCCAGCATGGAGCAGATCTATAGCTGGGATTCCGATATTCTTTTCTTGGATGGTCCCGGCCTGCAGCCCCTGCGCACCGAGGACGTGCTGAGCGGGAATGTGGACGGTGCTGACTTCTCCACCCTGACTGCCGTGAAGAGCGGCCGGGTCTACAACACTACGCTGGGTATGTGGAACTGGTTCACCCCGAACCCGGATGCTCCTCTGGTGCTGGCATGGCTGGCCTGCAACACCTACCCGGATGCTTTTGCCGATTATCCGCTGGGCGATACCATCAAGGAATATTATAAGACATGGTACGGCTACGATGTGACAGATGACGAGTTGGAGGAAATGCTGCTGTACTGATGAAGGATACCATCTGGATAAAAAAAGGCCGGTTCACTCCTCTGGCCGTGGTATTGATGTTCGCTTTTCCCCTTGTGACCGCACTCATCTGCCTGTGCTTTGGGCGAATGAATGTTCCGGCAGGCGAAGTTCTCACAGCTTTGCGCACGGCTCTGACGGGTGAGAGCACCTCAAATGTACAGAACTACTCCATCGTCATCAATCTGCGGCTGCCCCGCATTCTGACGGCCATCATCGTCGGCGCAGGTCTGGCTTGTGCAGGCAATGCCTATCAATCCTTATTCTCCAATCCGCTTGCCACACCGGATATTTTGGGTGTAACCAGCGGCACCTGTGTGGGTGCAATTCTTGCTATTATCCTGTCTTGCAGTATTCTGGAAACGCAGCTCATCGCCTTGGTCTTTGGCCTGATTTCCGTCTGTTTTACTCTGAAAATCGCAGGCAAGAGTGATGGGCGTTCTATGGTTTATCTGGTGCTGGCCGGCACGATTGCATCCGCTCTGTTCAACGCACTGGGTTCGCTGCTGAAATATACTGCCGATCCGCAGAACAAGCTGCCGGAGATCACCTACTGGCTCTTGGGCAGCTTTACCAGTTCCAGTTACCAAAAAATCCTGATTGGCTGCCCACTTATCGTTGCTGGAATCATCATCATCTATCTGCTGCGCTGGCGGCTGAACATCCTTTCACTGAGCGATGACGAGGCTCGTGCCAGCGGCATCAACATCAAGCAGACCCGGATGCTGTTTATTGTTGCATCTACGCTGATTACGGCTTCTGCCGTTTCCATGTGCGGTCAGGTGGGCTGGATCGGTCTGCTGATTCCGCACGCATCCCGGATGCTGGTTGGAAGCAACAACCGTTATGTGGTGCCCCTCAGTCTCAGTCTGGGAGCCAGCTTTATGATCCTGATCGATACCCTGTCCCGCAGCATCAGCATTATCGAGCTGCCTCTCTCCATCCTCACCGCCATCATCGGTGCACCGGCGTTTATTTCTCTGTTGAATAAAACAAGGAGCAATCTGCAATGATCTTGGAAGTGCAGAACGGCTGCTTCGGCACCTGACCGAGACGGTGTTCCTCCGTCTACCCGAAGCAGCCTGTGATTCTCGAAAATATCAATTTGGGTCTGGAAGAAGGTCACATCCTTGCGACTCTTGGTCCAAACGGCATTGGTAAAACCACCCTGCTCAAGTGCATGATCGGTCTGCTGCCATGGCACAGCGGAAAAACCCTGTTTTATGGGAAGGATATCCACACCCTCAAGCCGAAGGATGTCTGGAGCACTATCTCCTACATTCCGCAGTCCCGTGGCTTCGCTTTTTCCTACACCGGTCTGGAAATGGTTCTTCTGGGGCGCAGTGCGCATCTCGGAGCCTTTCAGCAACCCGGCAAAGAGGAAATCGAAATGGCGGAGGCCATGATGGAACGAGTGGGGATCACCCGTCTTGCCAACAAGGACTGCAACCGGATGAGCGGCGGCGAACTACAAATGGTGCTCATTGCCCGTGCCCTCATCAACGAGCCGAAGCTCATCATTCTGGACGAGCCGGAAACCGGTCTGGATTTCCACAATCAGATCTTAGTACTGAATATGGTGGAGCGGCTGGCGCATGAATCCGGCATCAGTGCCATCATGAATACCCACTATCCCACCAATGCCATGAGCGTAGCGGACGAAGCCCTGATGCTGAACCGCAAAGGCGAATTTTTCTACGGTCCAGCCGCGGAGATCTTGAGCGAGGAGAACATCTCGTATTCTTTTGATGTTCAGGTGCTGGTGGATGAACTGCATTATCAGGGGCGGTCGGTGCGCAGCATCGTTCCGGTCGGTCTGCGGGAGGAAACTGCTGTATGAACAATGTCCCTTTTACACTTTCCCAGGTTCGCCCGATCCGGGATGCTATGACCGTTTCCCGACCTTCCGGACTGGGCTATGGAGTGCCGGTAACATGGTTTTCCTTGGGCGCAGGCACTTCTATTACCCCGGAATACTATGACTGCACCACTCTTTATCTGGGTGGTGAGGGAAACGGCAGGTTTCTTCTGGGAGTCGATGGGCAGGAAGTGTCTGTCAAACCCGGAGAAGTGCTGTATGTACCGCCAAAAACACTGTGCGGCACAAAAACCGACAGTGGAATGATCTATACCGAAATCATTTTGAAAAAGGAGAATTTTACCATGAACAACATCATCAAGGCTGGCCAGCCCACCGAACTGAAGGACCTCATTTCTTATGAAGCGGGCAGCATCGCCAATCTGGACATCGCTCATGCAGACAACATGAAATTTGTCCTGATGGCCTTTGACGAGGGCACCGGCCTGACTCCGCACCGCGCTCCCGGCAATGCCATCCTGACCGCCCTCGAAGGCAAGGCCATTATTGGCTATGAGGGCAAGGATTACGAGCTGAACGCAGGCGAGAGCTTCCGCTTCGATAAGAACGGCCTGCACAGCGTTACCGCACAGGGCAAGTTCAAGATGAGCCTGCTGCTGGTCATCGAATAAGCGATCTTCTGTTTCATAACAGACGCAAAGAACCCGTCCGGACCTACCGGACGGGTTCTTTGCGTCTGCCGGATTCAGCAGTAGTAGAGGAACGAACGCAGGCGGCTCCATGCAGTCTCATCCCAGTCATTATCAAGGGAAAGCTGGAACAGCGGAGCCCGACAGGCATCGTGCAGGCCGCGCATATCCAGAATCATCGCGGTATTTTCATACCGGGGTGCAAGGGTCAGCACTGCATTGGTACGGCCAGAAAGCTCCACGGCCTTGGCGTACCGATATCGACCGTTTCCGCCTGAAAAATTCGGCAAGGCAGAGTCCGCAATGAGGAACAGTGTTTCAGCGTCTTCCGCAAAGGCACTCTGCGCTCCGAGCTCATTACCAAGGGTCTGCATCTGCCTCTGCATCTGGTCAAGCCAACCAGCCGATGGTTTGTTGTCATCCAAATTGTCTTTCCACAGAAACCAGAGCGCCTCGCTGAGTGGGGCGCGAAGCACCCGTTCGCCTTCGGCTTCCAGCGCGGCAAGTACGCCGCTGTCCAGTTCTGTCAGGCAGAGCGGCGTACCAACAGCGGCAATGCGGCGGCCTTTTGCGGGAAGTGCGCCGATCTCTCTCGCCGCGGTGTGCAGCTGCTCCCAGCCGGGCAGAGCATCCCACTGTGCTGCCATGTCTGCACGTTTATCTGCCGGAGCGGCATAGAGGATATCTCCCGCCAACAGTGCGCGGAAGAGTGCGTCACGGTTCTGCGCCATTTCGGGCAGTGTTTCCAGCATCGGGCTTACCAGTTGAGCATTCTGCTCTTTTCTGCGGTCCAGCACAGCACGGATGACACGGGCGTATTGACCGTCTGCCTCCGCTCCCTGCGTCTGCGGAATCAGGAACTGCGCATCTGTCTGGTCGTTTTTACGCTCGGCAAGGATACTGCCCAGCAGTGCCGGGAAAGGCAGGTATTCTTTTGCGCTCGTCTCCGCTCGGCCAAGGCTCAGAATATCGTCCGTCAGGTGCGGCAGCTCGTAGGGGTCTGCCCCTTGCTGTTTGAAATATGCGGCCAGATAGGGCGTATAAGCACCCATCGCCGGAAGATAGAGCGGCACATTGGGGGATGGTGTCCGTGCCAGACGACAGGGGTGAATATCGACCTGCTCGATGTTGAAATCTGTCGGCAGAGCCACCGCCGGGCGGTGCTGCAGGCTGTTCAGGAACGCTTCAATGCGAGTGATGACACCCACATTGGAAAAATGCTCATCCACTTCGATTTGCAGGTAGGGTTTATCGCCCATCTCCTGCTTGAACAGGTGTGAGAGCATGGTGTCCGGGCCGCAGCCGTGGTTGGTCAGATAGACAGCGTAGAGGTTCGGGTGGTGAGCGATCAGCTTTGCTCCGGACAGGATATGCTGCCCGAACGGATAATAAAGATTATCGTATTCATCGGAGATGTCCAGCGCATGACCGGGCAGGTGGCTCAGCGTGATGACCTTGTAGCCCCGCTCCAACAGCAGTTCCGGGATGCCCATATTCAGGATGGGGTCGGAAACGCCGTAGTTGCGGGTGATGAGCACCAACACTTTATCGTCCGGTCTCAGGGTCGCCAGCAGAGCTTTGCCCTGTTTTTCCACGGCGGCGGTATGGCGGCGCACCGCCATGGCACCACTGAGCAGAGCTTTGGCACAAAACGGTTTCGGGATTCCCAAAATCCTGCTCAGTCCCAGCATTGCAGATGCCATAGCTTCCTGCCCAAAATCGAGATCGAATACCGGACTGAGCAGAGTGATGCCCTTGCTCTCAATGTCCAGAGCTTTGGCAATGGATACGGCTGCCGTCTGCATATAGACGCAGCCGTAGTTGTGTTTCACACGGCTCTTTTCGTGCTTCATCGTGTGGATGGTGGGCAGGAAGATATAATCTACTTTTTGGTCGATGAGCTGCTGCATATGGCCGTAAATGAGTTTGACCGGGTAGCAGGTCTCTCCCTGTGCGGTCTGCTGAGCCAGCCGGATCGTTTCCTCGCTGGTGGGGTCAGTCAGGACGACATTGAAGCCCAACGAGGTAAAGAAGGCATTCGCCATCGGGAAGAATTTGTGGATCATCAACGCAAAAGGCACACCTACGGTCTTTTTACGTGGGTCGCGTTTGCCGGTATAACCCTCCAAAAGCAGTTTGTCCGCCTGCTTGTAGAAGTCAATGTTCTTCTGGATCTCCGCGCTGCGGCTGTCCTCTGCGGCTTGTGCGGGGCTGTCGAAGCCCACAAACTGACTAGGTGCATCGCCCACCGCTTCCTGTGCCAGAAGAGCCACGCCATATGCGCCGCTGATGGAAAAGACCGGGCTGACCTGCACCCGATCGCCGTATGCGGATTGGAATGCCGCCACAATGCCGGGGTTATAATCTACGCCGCCCTGTAAGACAATGTGCTGGCCCACCGGCTTGGAGCCGACTACCTTGTGCAGATAGTTCTGGACGATGGAGTGACACAGCCCGGCAGCGATCTCTGCCTGCGAAACGCCTTCTGCGGCGGCTGATGCAATGGCCGTTTCGATGAATACGGTACAGCGTTCGCCCAATGCGGCCGGATGTTCGGCAGAAAGGGCCAACGGGCCGAATTCTGCCAGCGGGATGCCCATGCGGACGGCTTGCTCCTCCACAAAAGAGCCTGTACCGGCGGCGCAGATCTTGTTCATCTGGAAGTCCACGGCTTCACCGTCCCGGATACTGATGTACTTGCTGTCCTGTCCGCCGATCTCAAACACAGTATCGACCTCCGGCACCCAGTGAGCTGCACCCTTGGCCTGCGCAGTGATCTCATCCCGGACAGCATCCGCGCCGATGCGCTTGCCGACGCGCTCACGTCCGGAGCCGGTCACGCCGACAGCCGTAAACCGGATATCACCAAACCGCTGACGAATACTTGCAAGTCCTTTGCGGACAGCTCCTTCCGGGTCACCTGCGGTGCGCAGATATTGAAAGTCCACCAGTTCACCGTCAGCACCGACCAGAACAAGATCGGTACTGGTGGAACCGATGTCGATGCCCAATGCGCAGCCACTTTCTGGAATGATCTTGGTAGCGTTCGGCTCCGCAAGGCTCGTGCCGGGGCGCAGCTCCAGTTTGGGCAATGTTCCGACCGTGTGGCGTGTTGTTCGTGTACGGTCCAGAGAATCATTCAGTTGACGTAACGTGAACGAGCCGGATGCCTTGAGTGCAGCACCAAGAGCCGCTTCATATCGGGCAAGCTCCGGAACGATGAGCTCTTCTTCGGTCAGGCCGAACACTTCCCGAATGGCCCGGATGACGCCGGTGTTGCAGGTCACGCCGCCACAGAATACTACCGGCTTTCAGACAGGGAGGCGGCGCCCCCGTGCACCGCGGCTTGCAGACGGGAAGCCGACGCACGATGGTAGCTTTGTAGTTGCGGATCATCGCATAGCACAGACCCAGAAGAATATCCGGCGTAGCAGCTCCTTCCTGTTGACGGTGGATGATGTCGGTCTTGGCAAAGACGGCACACCGACCGGAAAGGCGGGGGATACTCTGTGCCTGCTCGACCAGTGAAGAATAATCTTCTAGTTTGCAGCCTACGCGGGACATCTGATCTTCAAAGAACGAGCCCGTGCCGCCTGCACAGTGTTCGTTGACTGCGAACTGCGGTGCACGGCTCTGCAAATCCGTGATGAATCGCGCACCCTGACTGCCGATTTCAATGATCGAACCAGCCTGCGGAACAATCTGGCGCACACCCTCGACGACAGCCGGGATATCCCCAAAAGAGGGAATATCGGGAGCCTGTTCCAGCAGAGCTTCGGTGTTGCTGCCAGTCACACAGAGCGAAAACGGTGTGTCTGCATCCAGCTCCAATGCAGAAAGTCCTTTTTTCAGGCAGGCGAACGGCCTGCCGTGATGCACCGCCATCCACTGCTCTGCCATTGCACCATCCCGCAGCAGCACCAACTTGACCGTCGAAGTGCCGATATCCATACCCAACGAAAGCATTGTGTCACTCCTTCAAGACAAACCCTGCAAGTTATAGGGTTTGACATTTCAAACTTTATACCGTATAATAATGATGCCTTTTAATTAGGCATCTCTAACCAAGAGTTTAACACAACTACCTCGGAGTGTCCGTTGTTATGGCAACGGCAAAGCAAATTTTAAGATGGAGCAATATTATTCAATTTTACAGCAATGCGGCATGTTCAACGGCATTCAGCCGCGAAAATATAAGGAAGTCCTTCGTTGCTTGAATGCGACTGTCCGTGAATATCCTCGTGGTGCGCACATCGTCGAGCTGGGTGAGCAGAGCCACAATACGGGTGTTCTGCTGGATGGCACGATGGAAGAATTTTTGTATGATGAAAATGGCAATCAAATCAGCATCTGCCGTTTTTGTCCCGGAGAAGTATTTGGTGCAGAACTGGCCTGTACTGGCTGGACGGTAAGTCCGGTCTGTCTGCGTGCCAGTTCGGACTGTACCGTAATGCTGCTGGATTTCAGCGCATTGATGTCACAGAAGACGCTGACCTGTCCCTGTCGGATGCAAGTCACAGCAAATCTTATGCAGGATATGGCGCAGCAGCTTCTCTTTTTTAACACCAAGGTGCGCATTTTAGCACAAAAACGGCTTCGGGATCGTCTGAAGATTTATCTTCAAACCTTGACACCCGATGAAAAAGGCTGTTACAGTCTGCCCTACACCCGGACAGAACTGGCGGATTTCCTCTGTGTGGACCGCAGTGCTCTTTCCCGTGAGCTGTGCCGGATGCGCGATGAGGGTATCCTTGATTTTTCCGGTGCAAAGATCCATCTGCTGAACCCAAAGTTTTTGTATGGCTGGAACTGACAGCACTTCTAAATCCATGAAAAAATGGTCTGCCGAACATTTTTGTTCAACAGGCCATTACTTTTTAATCTTCTAATCCACGGCTTACTGATTCGCAGCGCACACCGGGCGATTCCCTCAATTTTTGGAGGTTACGTTTCAACGTCATTTCTCGGCGATGCATCGCAGGTTTTGAACTTCGAGTTTCTGCACCCTTTGTCCGATTTTGCAACGATTTGCACCCTTTGCACGTTTTGAAACCGTGCAAAAACTGTGCAGAAACCGTGCACTTACTCCCGGACAAACTAAAAACCACTTCATCCGACAACGACTTGACGGCATTGGTTCGAGTGACCGCACACCAAAAATGATGGTGCTGAGAGGGGAGATGGAGCACTACCTGTCGCTGGGCTGCGACCACGGCAGGCTGGAGGATTGAACCTTAGAAAGCGCGCGGCAAAAATGCTAATCGCGCGGCGCGCGTCTCTCAGCGTAAATTCAGCGCAATCCATGCCAAGTCAGCGTATTTTCAACGTAAATCCCGGAAAGTCAGCGTAAATTCAGCGCAAATCAAACTTTCAGCGTAAAAGTCAGCGTAAATTTTCACTTCACGCTTTTGTACTTCGTTCCCCGGCCTGCGCCATCAGGCTGCAAGATGCCGTCCTTGCACATCTGGTGCAGGATATAATAGGTTCGATTCTTGTTAAACCCACACAGCTCTTGAGCTTTCTGATTCGTAATCGACGGCTTATGCTTCAGATATTCGAGAATCCGATCCTTTGCCTGAATCTGGCTGACCGTCTTGTCCTGCACATAGGCCACATCGGTTTTCACCGTTTCGTAGACCTTGAGGGACAGCATATAGGTCTTGCCGTTGAGTTCCAAAAGCCCCTCGTCCCGGCAACCACACACAGAAATATTACTCCTGATATGGTAAAGCCCACAGACCGGATTTTATATCCAGCTTGTGGGCTTTGCTTATTTTCAGCTATCCTGTTTTACGCAAACATTGCATCTAGCTCTTTATCGGTAAACATTTTGGACTGCTTCAGCAAACTTTTAACGCACTCTCGGAATGCTTCTTTGTTCACCGTTTTCAACGCAGTATCCTTGTACACCAGCGTGATAACACAATGTAGCTGCTGGATAAGGTCAATAGCAGAGAGCTGTGCATAGGTGTTCCCATCTACAAGCTGTATCCGAACATCCCGGAAACGCGACCAATCCTGTCCGTACTGGCAGATGTACTGCTGAATCGTATTCCGCATGACATCTATGTTGCCAGATTCCATTGCAATCCGCGCCTGCTTGCATTTTTTCTCAGCCGTGTCAGCAATCGCGTGTGTCAGCTTTGCGGCTTTGACAACGTACTTTTCAAATTGTTCTACCTTATCAGCGTATTGCGATTGAATTTTGATGTACTGTAGTTGGTTGTTGTCCATAGCACAGCCCTCCTTTCTGGTTGGTATTATTATACCACAATTTTCCAATGTTATCTACATGGATTTTCCGGCAATTTCTCAAATAATTTGACGTAATATCACTTTATATTTGATTTCTGTTGTAAAAAATGGAGCGCACAGTTGTAAACTGTACGCCCCATTTTAGGTTATTTAGCGATTCTTGTCAGACTGCGAGAGAACGCTGCCTGCAAGAGTTTTGGTCGTGCTGCTGTATTTCGAGCTATTCAAAGCTGCCGATGCAACGCCTTCCATTTTCTTTCCCGTCTGATGACCGCTCTTTGCCTGCGCGACCGCACTTTTCACCGCAAGCTCTTTCCGCTGCCGGTAGTCCTTGCATTTCACCCACGACTTAAACTCCTGCCGGGTGCTTTCCCCGGCAGCAATCATTTTGCGGAGTGCTTGTTCGGTCATGGTTGGGGCCTCCTTTTTCTTAAAATTAAAACAGGAGCTTTCTTTTAATTCCTCAAATCTATTTGGCTTATAGCTCTTACCCACCCCATAATCTGCTCCGCGTTGGGGCCAATATCAAATCATCCGTGGTTCTATCACTGTCGATGGTCAACCTGCTTTACTGCTTTTTCTCGCCCTCTAATTTTATTGTATCACAAAAGACCAGTGATTCAAGTGATTTGACACGATGGTCGCCTTTGTCCAAAATATCCAACGCACTCATGACGCAGTCATCTCTTCTAGCCCGTAGAGAATTCTTTCGAACGTCACCTCATTACAAATCCGTCCCAATACGCTCGTTTCGTGATTTTGAACAAAGAGCCTCCCCCAAAAACCATCAAAAGGTAGAATTGCGCAAAACATCTTTACAAAGTTGTCGAGTTTTGCTATAGTTCACTTAGCGAACAGCTGAATAGTTGAGTTGATATTTTCTCGCTGGCCATCAACATTGGTAAGAAGAGGCAGCTGCGCTTAAGCTGTCCTTGACGATAGAAAAAGGAGGCAATTCTATGAAGATCACAAAGGTCGAGGTGTTCCGCCTGCCGACTGCAAACAGCAAGCAGAACAGCCCCATCGGATGCCGGATCCATACGGACGTCGGCATCTGTGGTGACGGTGAAGCCGGCATGGCCTACGGCGTTGGTGGTTCCGGCGCATTTGGCATGGTCTGCGATCTGGCAGAGCTGATTATCGGTATGGATCCGCTTCGCACTGAGTTCATCTGGGAGACCATGTACAAGCGGACGTTCTGGGGCCAGAATGGCGGCCCGGTCGTCTTCTCCGGCATCGCGGCCATCGATGTGGCTCTGTGGGACATCAAGGGCAAGTACTTCAATGTTCCCTGCTACCAGCTGCTGGGCGGCAAGGTTCGTGACAAGCTCCGCACCTACGCAAGCCAGCTGCAGTTTGGCTGGGGCCAGGTGGGCGTTTCCGAACACCTGTGGGCTGTGACCCCCGCGGATTACGCGCACAATGTCAAGCTGGCACTGGACGAAGGCTTTGACGCGATCAAGATCGATTTCTTTGATCGTGATGAAGAAGGCAAGCCCCTCAACTTCCTGGATACCACCGGCCTGCTGACTCCAAAACAGCTAAAGATGGTAGAATCCCGCATGAAGGCCGCCCGTGAAGCCGCCGGCGACGATGTGGACATCATCATGGAAAATCACTCTTACCCAGATGCACTGGGAGCTGTGCAGTTGGCAAAGCTGGCAGAAAAGTATAACATCATGGCTTTTGAGGAGCCCAACACGCCCACCACCCAGACCGTGGAATACATTGCCAAGTACAGCTCCGTGCCCATCGCAAACGGCGAGCGTCTGTACTCTCGCTGGCAATATGCAGAGTACTTCAAGAAGAATCTGCTTCAGCTGGCTCAGCCCGATATCGGCAACTGCGGCGGCATCACCGAGGTCAAGAAGATCTCCGATATGGCCCATGCTTACGATGTGGGCATCCAGGTCCACTGCGCGGGCAGCCCGTTGACCACCAATGCAGCCCTGCATCTTGAGTGCACCCTGCCCAACTTCCTGATCCACGAGCACCACACCTGTAACCGCATGGATACCTCTGTGGGCTTGACCAAGTACAATCTGCAGCCGGAAAACGGCTACTTCACCGTTCCCGATCTGCCTGGCATCGGCAATGAGTTCCTGCAGGAAGCCATTGACCGCGCAACGCTGTACAAAGTGATCGAGTAATCGGTCACTCAATCATACTAAAAAGAAAAGGAGCTGTCACCATGGCGATTCACGTTGTAAAAGAACCCGTCCCAAAACCAGGTACCCTCGGTAGGACCGAGCTCTATGCACTGGCTATCGGCCAGGTCATCGGTGCAGGCGTCATCACTCTGATCGTCCCTGCCATCAAAATGACTGGTTACTCCGCATGGCTGGCGTATTTCGTGGCAATCCTGATGGGATTTGTCATGATCCTTCCTTTCGTTTTCATCTCTTCCACCCTGCGTCTGGGCGGCGGCAACTACTCCATGCTGTGCGATCTGTCCAGTCCGCGGACATCCGGCATTTTCGCTTACATGTATCTTACCCAGTGCCTGTCGCTCTCCCTGTTCGGTGCATCCGCTGCCGCTTACCTGGGCGACATCATCCCGGCGCTGAACTCCCATTGGGCAAGGGTCATTGTCGGCGTTACGCTGCTGACTTTCTTCTATGTCGTCAACCTGATGGGCGTTGACATCATGGCAAAAGCACAAAAAATGATGACCTGGCTTCTGATCGCAGCCCTCATCCTCTTTGCGATCGTCGGCATCTTCAAGATGAAGCTGCCCATCTTCGATTTCAGCGACCCCAACTTTGCCATCAATGGCTGGGGCATCACCTTCAACAACGGCCAGATCAGCGGCGGCTTCCTCGGTGCAGTCCTGCTGTTCGTTTACTCCACCCAGGGCTACTACATGACCACTGCTTATGGCCGTGACTCCAAGGATGCCCGCAAAGACATCCCCTTTGTCCTGCTGCTCTGCGTACCCACCCTGTGCATCCTGTATGTTGGCGTTGCCATGGCAGGCGTTGGCGTAATGAGCGTGGAAGAGTACGGCAACTCCACCACCCTGGTATTCGCTGCTCAGCGCATCTTCCCCACTTGGCTGTTCTACTTCTTCATCATCGGCGGCCCCATCATGGCTCTGCTTTCCACCCTGAACTCCAGCTTTGCCTACAACTCCATCACCATCGGTCAGTCCTGTGATGATGGCTGGCTGCCCAAGCGCTTCGGCAAGAAAAACAAGAGCGGTGCCCGTCCCTACATCCTGACCTTCATGTATGTCGTCGGCATCATCCCCATCGTCTTTGGTCTGTCCATCACCACCATCACCAATATGGTCCAGCTAATCACCTCTGCATTCGCCATCCTGAATTTCACAGCTGAGATCAAGATGCCCAAAAAATATCCCGATGCCTGGAAGCAGTCTCGCTACCATGTGTCCGATGGCTTGTACTACACCATCTGCTGTGTTTCTCTGGCGCTGTTCCTGGTCGTTCTGTGGAAGAGCCTGCTCTCCATGAACATCGGCCTGGCTGTCATCAACATTGTGGTCATCGTCATCGCCGGCCTCATCGGCTTCTGGCGCTCCAAGACGGGCAACATCGAGATCCACACGTCCGTATGGGCTGAGGATTACCAGGAAGCCGCAGAATCCTGAGTTCTTCTCTTTTCACACTTTGTCACTTTTCCTACCATACCATCTTCCTTAAATCTTATCCGCACCCTCCCAAACAGCAGAGGGTGCGGATAAGGGGGTGGAAGAGGCTTTTAATTCAGAGCCTTTCGGAGCCAAAACTCCGACGGAATAATTTTAAATCACAACACCATTAGAATGGAGGTTCCACGTATGAAAATCACGAGTGTCGAATGTTATCTGGGCACTGGCGCGATCGGCGGCTTTGTTACCATGAAGATAAACACCGATTCCGGCATTTATGGCTGGGGCGAGGCGGGCCTGGCTTACGGCAAGTCTGCAGAAGCTGCATTTGGCCAGTGCCAGGATTTTGGCAAACTGATCCTCGGTATGGATCCGTTCAACACAGAGGAGATCTGGGAGCACCTGCATCGCCACACCTTCTGGGGTATGGGCGGCGGCGTCGTTATTACCTCCGCCATGGCTGCGATCGATATCGCCTGCTGGGATATCAAGGGTAAGGCTCTCGGTGTTCCCGTTTACAAGCTGCTGGGCGGCAAGACCAACGATAAGCTCCGCGCATACGCTTCTCAGCTGCAGTTCGGCTGGCGAAAGGATATTGAGGCCAAGGACGGCCTGACTTTGCTGTATGACCCGAAGGATTACTACCGTGTCGTCAAAGAAGCGGTTGACGAGGGTTACGACGCGGTCAAGATTGACCCGGTTTTTGCTCCCACCGAGCCAGCCTCCATGGGCGATGTCATGGCCACCCAGGGCACCCAGATCCGTGGCTGCTACCGTGAGCATGACCTGAAGCGTTCTGTTGAGCGCATCGCAGCAGCCCGTGAGGCTGGCGGCCCCGACATGGACATCATCGTTGAGATCCACTCCCTGCTGGATGCCAACACCTCCGCAGAGCTGGGCAAGGCCCTGGAGCCCTACCGCATCATGTACTACGAAGAGCCCACGATGCCCTGCAACGCCGATATGTTCAAGCATATCAAAGAGAAGTCCGGCCTGCCTCTGGCAACGGGCGAGCGCAGCTACACCCGCTGGGGCTTCCGTCAGTTCTTTGAGGATCGCACCCTCAACGTCATCCAGCCCGATCTGGCCAACACCGGCGGCATCACCGAGACCAAGAAGATCTGCGATATGGCGCAGGTTTACGACATCGGCGTCCAGATCCATGTCTGCGGCGGCCCCATCGCTACCGCCGCTGCTCTGCAGTGATTTTCAT
>OAWB01000793.1_pt1 | contig 14602 bp, 13 predicted proteins | sample 1550621 | NCBI WGS metagenome assembly OAWB01 (sample SAMEA2580107, study PRJEB22360) | human gut metagenome | biome: human gut; feature: human-associated habitat; material: faeces | place: Denmark | collected 2008/2010
TCCAGGATCAAGATCGGCGGGTTCTTTAAGAAGACCCGGGCGATGGATATGCGCTGTTTCTGGCCTCCGGACAGACGGGTTCCCCGCTCCCCTACAAACGTATCATATCCGTCAGGCAGATCCATGATAAAGTCATGGATATTGGCTTTCTTAGCGGCTTCTATGATTTCCTCCATGCCAGCCTCAGGATTGCCATAAGCAATGTTTTCCCGTACACTTCCTCCGAACAGATAGACGTCCTGCTGGACGATACCTATGGAATTTCTGAGGCTCTTAAGAGTTATGTTCCGAATGTCCTGTCCCCCGATGGAAATGGTGCCCTGGCTCACATCATAAAACCGAGGCAGCAGAGAGCAGATTGTTGTTTTCCCTCCGCCGGACGGGCCCACTAAGGCTACGGATTTTCCGGCCTCAATTTCAAAGGAGATATGGTTTAGCACCACTTCATTATCCTCATAGCTGAAGCTGACATCCTCATAGGAGATGTTTCCGGCCGGATTATTGATCGGTGCCGCATCTGTAAGGTCCACGATCTCCGGTTCTGTCTCAATGATATCCTGGAATCTCCGGAAACCGGACAGCCCTTTCTGCATCATCTCAGTCAGTTCCACAAGAATCTGGATGGGACTGATAAAAATACCGATATACAAAGCGTACATAGCCAGATCCGCAGCAGTCATTTCTCCGGCAGCGATGAAGCAGCCGCCGGCCACAAGAGTCACCAGATACATCAGGCCTTGGAAGAAAGTATTGCCTCCCTGAAAGGTTCCCATGGCCCTGTAGTTGTCCTGCTTGGACCGCAGAAAACCTTCATTACCCTGGTGAAACTTTTCCCGTTCGATGTCCTCGTTGGCAAAAGACTGGACAATCCGGATCCCTGCAAGAGAATCCTGCAGTGTGGCGTTGATGTTCCCTATCTTTTTCCGGTTATCCAGAAAGGTGGCCTGCATCCGTTTGTTCTGGAGTGCCGAAAAGAAAATCATGAAAATGACCACAGCGCATAAGATCAGCGCCAGCTTCCACTGGATCATAAACAGGAAGATAAAGGAGCCGATGATCTTTACAACAGAAATAAATAGATTTTCCGGGCCGTGATGGGCAAACTCCGAGATGTCAAACAGATCGGAGACAAGCCGGCTCATCATCTGTCCGGTGTTATTTTTGTCATAGTAGGAAAAAGAGAGATTTTCATAGTGTTCAAACAGCTCTCTTCTCATGTCCCGTTCCATCCGGGCGCCCATGATATGTCCCTGGCAGCTGACATAATACTTGCACAGGGCCTGCAGGATGTAGAAGATCAGGAGGATGGCTCCGATGATAAAAATATTCTTCAGGATAATGGAACTTTCCTCTAAAAACAAAGTGTTTGTCAGCGTGCGCAGTATCTGCGGATATGCCAGATCCACAATACTGATAAAGGCGGCACAGAACAGATCAAAAAAGAAAACAGCCTTGTAGGGGCCGTAATATTTGATAAATTTTTTAAACGTATCCATGGTTTAGGACTCCATTCTAATATAGAAAGTAAAAGTGTCAGTAAAGATTCTAACACAAGGAAAAAAATATGTAAATAAGACAATGTAAAATGTACTTGACATTACATGTAAAGTAAACTATACTCAAGATGTAAAGCAAACTATACAAAAAAGGGCGTGACGTATGAAAACAAGAATACAGGAACTGAGAAAGGAAAAGAGGGTAACGCAGATGGAACTGGCAGAATCTGTAGATGTGACCCGGCAGACGATCATATCCCTGGAAAACGGCAGATATAAGGCTTCACTGGTATTGGCTCACAAGATTGCCCAGTTCTTTGGAGTAACGATCGAGGACATTTTTATATTTGATCAGGAGGAGGAGAATTTATGATAGGATTATTTTGCGCAAGCAATGCGAAAAACGATGAAGAGTATAGGAAAGCAGTGAAGAAAAAACAGAGATACCTGATTTATCTGTTCATAGCAGGCGCGGTGACATTGGCAGTCTCACTTCTGGCCCACAGTTATTGGGATGTTCAGATCAATGAGCATATGCTGGGTGCATATGCAGGGGTGGGGACAGGTCTGATGGCAGCAGCCCTGGTACTGTGGATCCGGTTTCAGCTGGTCTTAAAAAACCCTGCCAAATTAAAGGAACTTCGGCTTTCCAATACTGATGAGAGAAATCAGGAAATAGGCAAGAAGGCATACCGGTTTGCGGCCACTGCATTGATTATAGCTCTCTATGGGACCTGGCTCATCGGCGGTCTCTGGTATCCGGTACTTACAAAGATCGTGGGTGTTCTCGTGTGGGTATTCTTGATCACTTATGTAGTCTCCTACAAAGTGTTTGAGCGCAGAATGTAAACAAATAAAAAGTACGCCTGATATAAGCTGGGCGTACTTTTCAGTTACATAGGTTTTAGATTTTTGTTAAGCCGGCCGACCATCCATAAGATCCGCTTTTCCCGGCCGGCATCGGTCTTTGCATCAAAATAAGCCTTAGTGTAAGTTTTTTTAACAGACGGTGACATTGCCTGAAAGTTTGTATATGCAGGTTCATACTCTTTTAACAGAGCGGATAAAGAAGCGATCTGTTCTTCTGTGACGGCCGGAGATTTCGGGGCATCCCATTGGCCGTTTTTTTTGGCTTTCTCTATTTTTGTTCTGCCATCATCGGTCATAAGCCCTTGTTCCTCAAGGCTTTTCACCAACTTTTTATTTTTTTCAGACCACTTACTGTTTTCTCTGCGCGAAGAAAAATATTTTTTGTAGGTTTTGTCATCGATCTTCTGCATCTTTCCATCAATCCATCCAAAGCACAGGGCCTCCTCAAGCGCTTCACCTGCTTTTATGGTTTTTGGACCGCCTGCTTTGCCGAATAAAAGCCAAATACCGGCACTTGACCGGCCATTGTCAGACAGCCATTTCCGAAAGTCCGCCCGACTGGCGAATTGTTTAGGTTCACTCAAAATAAAGCCCTCCTTTTTTGATCTTAAAGTTTTCGATACCGGTTAAATGCCGCAAACACTTCCTGCTTTCTCGGTTCAGCTAGATTGGACTTCACATATCCACAGTCAAGGATTGCCGCTAGGCCTTTTGTCTCTATGATCCGCATCAGTTCTTCCACAATCTGCCGAAGATCCTTCCGGCCGTCGATCAGATGAAGCTGGGCATACAGAAGTGCATACGCGAGCGCCGTAGTCTGTTCAGCATCACAGAGCTGTTCCGTATATCTTAAGTCTACAGTCTCTTTATTAATTTGGAACGCATCCTTTCCCAGTGTTTTCAACTTGTTTCTTCCGTTTTTCGTAAAGGAACGGTTACTCTGGATGATACGGCAAAATGATGGATTCTCCGGCATTTTTTCTGGGAGCGTCACCAAAGGAAAGGCTTTGGCCTCTTCTTTTGCAAAGGCAGTGATTTCTTTCGGCACGTATCGGTCCATCTGCAGGATATGATCGGCAACCTGGAAATAGGCACCGGAACTTCCGGCAACAATGATGGAAGAGATCCCGTGGTCCTCATACAATCCTTGAACCCGCTCAATGAACGGCGTGATCGGTTCAAGATCCCGGTGGACCACTCTCTGCATCAGTTCGTCCCGAATCATAAAGTTGGTGGCGCTGGTATCCTCATCGATGAGGAACAGGGAAGTTCCGGCTTCCATGCTTTCCACCACATTGGCGGCCTGGGAAGTACTTCCGCTGGCATCCTCTGTGGAGAAGGAAGAGGTATCCTTGCCGTTTGGAAGGTTGTTGATAAACAGAGAAATATCTGTGTTTTTAATACTGCGCCCGTCCTCGGCCCGGAGTTTCACGGCTGTGTCATCGGTGATCACATATTCCCTTCCGTCATTTTTTATATGATTGTACACGCCCAGTTCCAGAGCTTTTAAAAGAGTAGATTTCCCGTGGTATCCGCCTCCTACGATGAGAGTGATGCCTTTTGGGACTCCCATTCCGGTAAGGGGACCGTGATGGGGCAGGTTAAGAGTGACCTTCAGGGAATCAGGAGAATGAAAAGCCACCGCCTGCTTCATCGGGCGGGAAGAAACACCGCTTTCCCTGGGTAGGATGGAACCGTCTGCCACGAATGCGCAGAGGCCCAGTTTTGGAAGCTGCTCCCGGATATACTGTTGGTCTTCAGAAAGATCGGCCACTTCTTTTATGACCCTTTTATTTAACCTATTATAATAGAAGGAAGAGCGCACACATTCCGGCAGGAAATCGAACAGGATCTTAATCAGTTCAAAGGCGGCGATGGTTCGTCCTCTGGCCGGGAATCCAACCTCAAAGTGAACGGAGAGATTACCGGAGGAAGGATCCATGGACAAAGCGGTGCGGGATAAGATCTCCTGTCCGCACCTGCTGACAGAGATAAGCCCGCTTTTTCCGGAGCCTTTGGCTTTGAAGTTAAAAGACTCTAGTTTTTTTGCGAACAAGCGTGTCAGATGATCCTGAAGGGCAATGCGCTTATGAGGCAGGTCAAACAGGGAAGACGGAAATCCGGCCGTTGAGCCGGGAATCACGGCACTCAGTTTGGAAGGAGATGCAAAAGGATCTCCCTGTACGTGGTCAATATTCAGCACATAGCCGTCAAAACGATAGCTGCCTCTTGTGTCTTTATATGTGGGATAACCTTTATGGTCGATCCTCTGTAACAATGCTTTTAAATCATCAGATGTCTTCATAATGAATAAACCTTTCTATCATGGATATTAACACTTCTTAGAGTAAGTATCCCACGATTAAAAAGAGCCGTCAATGCGGACCACGATTTTTTGTTTTATGGACGCAGGGCACACTGTATTCTATGCCTTCCGGGCTTGGCGTGCTTAGCACGTTAAGGTATAATGTTTTTAATAGTATTTACTTATGGATCTGGTTCAAAGGAGGGTTTAGTTATGGAATGTAAGAGAGTTTGGGCAGTCTATTTCAGTGCCACAGATACAACAAAAAAGATTGTCACAGTTTTGGCAAAGGAGGCGGCCAGAACACTGCGTGTCCCGTATCACGAGTATGACTTTACGCTGCCTGGTGCAAGAAAAGAGCTCCTCGTTTTTGAACCTGAGGATCTTGTGGTTTTTGGAACACCGGTCTATGCAGGCAGGGTGCCCAATGTGCTGCTTGGATTCCTAAGGGATTATATCAAGGGAAATCATGCCCTGGCAGTGCCGGTCACAGTCTATGGAAACCGGAATTACGACGACGCGCTGATAGAACTCCGCGACCTGCTGGAACAAAACCACTTTTACACCATTGCTGCGGGAGCCTTTGTGGGAGAACACGCATTTTCCAGGACACTGGGAAAAGACCGGCCGGACCACAAGGATGTCAGCCTGGCCAGGGAGTTTGCGTATGGACTCTGTCAGCGTCTCAAAATGTATGAGAAGGAGGATTTTGTACACCCTGTGTATGTGAAGGGAACGCCGGCACCGTACAGAGGGTATTATCAGCCCCGTGACAGAAAGGGAACCTTCATTGATATCAGAAAAGTGAAGCCTTTGACTTCAGGGGACTGTGATGGATGCGGCATCTGCGCTGAGGTCTGTCCTATGGGATCTATAAACCGTGAGGACGTGAAAACAGTAAACGGCATCTGCATCAAATGCGGGGCTTGTATCAAGAAATGTCCAAGGCAGGCCAGATATTATGAGGATGAAGGATATCTGTACCACAAGACAGAGCTGGAAGAGCAGTATACAGAGCGGGCGGAACCTGAGATATTTTTCTAGACAGACAGTTAGGAGGACGGAATGATAAAAAATGTGATATTTGACATTGGAAATGTCCTGGCGGATTTTGCGTGGGAGCAGTTATTCCACAGACTTGGATTTGAGGGGGAAACGTTTGAGCATATGGCAGATGCCACGGTGAGAGGGCCTTACTGGCAGGAGTTTGACCGCGGGGCCATGTCTGACCAGGAGATCGTAGAAGGGTTCTATTCCTTGGCGCCTAAATACAAGAAACAGATTGATCTGTTTTATGAGCATATTCATGAGATGACGGAGGAATATCCTTATGCGGCTGAGTGGGTCAGAAGTCTGAGGGCAGAGGGCTATTCTGTATACATTCTCAGTAATTACGGCAAAACATCATTTGAGAATCGAAAAGAACCATTTTCCTTTCTCGCTGAGGCAGACGGAAGTCTGATCTCCTATGAGGTGCTGTCAGTGAAGCCGGAAAGAGAGATCTATCAGGCGCTGGAAGAAAGATACAGCATCACCCCTCAGGAGTCTGTTTTTATTGATGACCTGGAGGTAAACGTTGAAGCGGCAAGGAACTATGGGTATTCAGGAATCATATTTAAGAGCAGGGACCAGGCAGAGGAGGAACTTAAGAAGCTCAATCTCATAAAATAATGATTGTGCAAAACCAGGTATATGCTTTATAATTTAAGGGCAGTAAGAAATACAAGGGAAGGGAGGAATAAAATGAAAGAGAGTTCTATGATGAAAAGAATCCTGTTTTTTATAATCGTACTGTCTTTTGGTCTATTTTCTTCCCTGTATATATACTCCCAAGCCCTGCACAACAATCTGGAAAATGAAGTCTTAAGCTCCCTTCAGGAGGTCTCTGGACAGAGCGTGGAGATTTTGAGAAAAGAAATTCTGGGGGAGATCAATCTCCTGGACGGCATCGCCAATGAAATCAGCGATAAAAAGCTTGAGAATCCGAAAAAGCTGGCGAAAAGTTTTCAGAAGGTTTCCGACAAGTACCAGTTTAAGCGGATGGGGATCATTCTTACCGATGGGACCGTATATACAAGCGACCAGAAGGTGGGGAATCTGGCAGACCGAGAGTATTTCAAGTCAGGGCTGGAAGGCATTTCTTCCATTTCCGAGACATTGACAGACCGCCTGGATTCAACAAAAGAAAAGATCAATATTTACAGCACGCCCATCGTCCGGGGAAAGAAGGTGGAGGCAGTATTATATGCAGCCTACCGGACGGATGATTTTAAAAAGGCTTTGTCTATCTCTACATATTATGGAAAAGGCTATACTTATGTTGTGAAACGCAACGGAAACGTTGTGGTGGACTCTGACAATCACAATAGTTTTAAAGATATGTCCAATATCTTTAAGGCTTTGCGCAAGGCATCGGCAGAAAATAAAAATTGTTCTGACCAGCTGAAAAAAGCATTAAAAAATCAAGAAAAAGGCCACATTGAGTTTCTCAATGGGGAGAGAAAGTACATGTACTATGTTCCTACGGAGATCAATGACTGGTATCTTCTGACTGTGGTCCCCACCGAAGTGGCAAATACAAAAGCCATGGCCATTATGAAACTAACCTATGTACAGTCAGGCATTATTCTAGCTTTATTTCTGGCTCTTTTGATTTACATTGTAAGGTCCGAGAAAAAGAAGCAGGTCAAGCTGATGGAGATTGCATATACGGACAGTATGACAGGCGGAGATAATTACCGGGCATTCTGTTTAAAGGCAGAGAAGGCATTGGAAAAAGAGACTGGCAAGATGGCTGTCCTCTGTATGGATATCGACCGCTTTAAGCTGGTCAATGAACTGTTTGGGTTTAAGACAGGGGATGAGATTATTCGTCTGATCTGGCATATTTGGAGAGGCATGATGCAGGATGGGGAACTGGCGGCCCACAGGGAGGCAGACCGTTTTGTAGGACTTATGCACTATCATTCAGAGAAGGAGCTTCTGAGACGTCTGGACCAGTTCATCACACATATTCAGCGGATGAAGAATATGAACTATAAAATAAAGCCGAGTATCGGTATTTATCTGGTAACTGACCGCAGCATGGCCATTGATGCCATGTCGGACATGGCGCTGATTGCTCAGGCCACAGTAAAAAACCAGCTGCACAATTACTACGCCTTCTACAATGAAGAACTGAAAAAACGGATTATTCATAACAAGGAGATGGAGGACCGGATGGAAACGGCTCTGGCTCAGCATGAATTCTGTGCCTATTATCAGCCTAAATATGATACGGAGACAAAGAAGATCGTAGGGGCGGAGGCCCTGGTCAGATGGATCGGAAAGGACGGAAAGATCGTACCGCCGTCTGACTTTATTCCGGTTTTTGAAGAAAACGGTCTGATCGTCGTCCTGGACGAATTTATGTTCCGGGAAGTCTGCAGACAGCAGCGGCAGTGGATCGATGAGGGAAGAGAGGTAGTGCCGGTGTCTGTCAACCTGTCCCGGTATAATATCTTTTACAGCGCTTTTGTACAAAAATATCAAAATATCTTGGAAGAGTATAAGATCCCGCCGGAACTGGTTCCTCTGGAGATCACAGAGAGTGTTATGTCAGAGGATCAGGAACTGCTCAAAAACATTATTGATGAACTGCATGAGATCGGATTCTCCGTACTGATGGATGATTTTGGGACAGGGTATTCTTCTATGACCATGTTAAGTTCGATGCCGATTGATGTTCTGAAGCTGGACAAGAGTTTTGTGGACGACATTGGCGACAACAGGGGAGAAAAGATTATCAGGAGCATTATTGAACTTTCCAGAAGCCTGGGAATTCACCTGACAGCAGAAGGGGTGGAGACGGAACAGCAATATGAATTCTTAAAGAAGCTTCAATGTGATGACATTCAGGGATACTATTTTGCAAGGCCAATGCCAGGAGACGAATTTGAGCCTTTACTAAAGTAAAAGCTCTGAAGTACAGAAAAATATACAATAAATATTAAAAAAAATGAAATTTCCTCTTCCATTTTTGAACCAGACGTAATATAATAGCAAAAGCGGGGCATGGCTCAGCTTGGTAGAGCGCGTGGTTCGGGACTACGAGGTCGCAGGTTCAAATCCTGTTGCCCCGATGAATCCTCCATTTTATGGGGGATTTATTTTTTTGTAAGACAATGAAGCTTGGTTGGCTTTGGTTGGGATTATCCAGTGTGTAACAAATTCTTGAATTTGGAATTGCGCTCTTGGATAATCTTTTTCTTTTCGTCTAGGTTAGAGGTATCGTAGGTATAATACTTTTCATTTGTCTCTGTGGTATGTCCCAACATACTAGCGACAATTGTTTTAGGTGTTCCTTGCATCTGCAAATCAGAACTGGTCGTTTTCCGAAGTTTAGTAATGCCACCACCGTTTATTTTTTGTTCACAGCATAGCCTTGTCATACAATCAGTAATATTTCTTGCAGGAGTATAATATTGATGCCATCCACTATTCTGTCCGTGACAATGGCATGATCCGTAAACTTGCTGCCTATGTGATTCTTGGGATCAATGCCGAAGGGAAAAAAGAGGTCCTTACGATCCAAAACTGGGCACAGGTGTATGGGGAGTTAAGAAATTGTGTTCTTAATTTCCTTTTTTTTATATTTTTGTTGTACCACTCAGAAAAGTGATAGTTGATAAATTTATTACTTTTCTAAGTGGTACACTTGTTTACTTAAAATATGAAGTATGCTAAAGTAAAATTGAAAATATATGACAGGTGTTACAAATGTTAAAATATAAATTCAATGTTGGAGATGCTTTAGAACAGGCTGGCATAAATATGTATAAAGCAAAACCCCAAAGGATTTAATTGAGTATGTTCCTAAAGAGGAAGAGAAAAAGGCTCTTTTTAAAAACTTCTAATATTCACTTTTAGAAGTGGTATGATTATATAGTATCAAGAAAGGATCTAATACTATGCCAACAGCAGAAAAAATCATGGTTTCTATCATGAGTGGAACGTAAGATAAAAATATAAAATTCAGAGACTTGAGAAAACTTCTTGATGTCTTAGGTTTTGAATGTAGAATCAAAGGGGAACATTTTATTTACTCTTACAAAAATCTTCCGGATAATATAAATATCCAGCCACAAGGGAATATGGCTAAGCCGTATCAGATCAAGCAAATCAGAAATTATATTTTGAAATATAAAATCAAATTATAGGAGGTATCCAAAATGTATAAATATGAACGTATTATTTACTGGTCAACAGAAGATGAAGCATTTATTGTTGAAGTACCTGAACTGCCTGGATGCATGGCAGATGGCAAAACGGTACAGGAAGCTATCAGCAATGCAGAAATAATTATAGAAGAATGGATTGAAGTAGCAAAAGAAAGAGGACAACAAATTCCTGAACCAAAAGGTAAATTAATGTACGCATAAAAGGAAAAGAGCAGAACTCGCTGGTTTTTGCTTCATTTATATGTGGAATTGAATGGAGACAAAAGAGACTTAGTCGGTAGTTTTACAGATTAAGTCTTTTTTAGCTGATTTACTTTGATCCGTTTATGCTCTCTATGAAAACCATATCATTTATTGCATAAGGTTTTATAAATCCCTTTATAATTTGATCATGTTCCAGATTTCCATGTGCTAAATCGAATAACCAAATTTTCATTTCCTCAGTAAAATTCATAACGATACCTCCAAAAAATTTAAAATATTAAGAATTACAATCGCTATTCATATTAAAAAAATCGTCATTATTTTTTTGTCTTTTAAATTAAGAACTTTCGACAATGCCAAAATTTCTTTTAGTCTAAACTGTGAACAGTTATTGAATTGAGTTGAAAAAGCTAAAACAAAATAAAGAAGCAACTTAAAAATATAATGGCTTATTATTTGAGTTAATATTTAAATATACGGATATACAAGTTTTCCTTTCTAATCATCTAAGTCGAATGTTACAATTTATTTTGGTTGGGGTATAAAGTCAACCCTTTCCAAAGCATTAATTTTATATCTGATTATGTCATAGAAAATTCTTGAAAATAATGGTGCCTCTTGTTATCTTTATTTTCACGACGTATAATAATATCTTGTGGGGCGGACACCTGTCTGCCGTTTTAACAAGAGTAGAATAGGGAGAAACATATTTATGAAAAAGAAAAAAATAGGTTTGCTGACACGGCTGCTGATCGGTATCGTTGCAGGTATGCTGGTCGGTTCCATAGGAGATCTGTTCGGTGTTGGCGATACGTTTGTTTTTAAAGGTCTGATCCGCCTGTTTGTGACCTTTACGACACTGTTTAGTACATTTTTAAATTTTATCATTCCGCTTTTGATTCTGTCCTTTGTGGCCGTTGGGCTTGCGGACTTGGGGAAAAAGGCAAATAAGCTGTTTGGAGTGACCCTGCTTTTAGCCTATGCATCCACTGTCATCGCGGGGATCGGCGCATTTTTTGCGGGAAAGGCTCTTCTGCCGTCATTGATTCAGAGAATTACAGGAAGTGAGATCCAAACCAAGTCTTTTGAAGCGATCTTTACCATTCAGGCTGACCCGGTCTTCGGAGTTATGACAGCGCTGGTCCTGGCTTTCCTTTTAGGCCTTGGCATCGCCAACAGCAGGAACGATACGCTGCTGCTCTGCTTAAAGGATCTTCAGGAGATTATTACAAAGACACTGAATAAGATCATCATACCGATGATCCCATTTTATGTGGCCGGGCTGTTCAGCAAGATCGCCGCGGAGGGGAAGCTGCTTCCCACCATTAAAATGTTCATCAAGCTGTATGTGATGATCCTGATTTTCCAATGGCTCTACATCGCGTTTCAGTTCCTTGTATCCACATTGTTCACAAAAGAAAATAAATTTAAGAATCTAAAGGGCATTGCCCCTGCCTACTTCACGGCTCTTGGAACCCAGTCTTCCGCATCTACTATACCGGTGAATCTGGAGAGCAGCAAAAATGGCGGGGTATCTGAAGATATTGCGGACTTTGTTATCCCTCTTTGTGCAACGATCCATCTGTCTGGGGATACCATCTGTCTGGTGATCGGTTCTATGGGTATTATGCTTGCCAACGGGCTGACACCTACCCTGTCTATGTTCCTTCCGTTTATTTTCATGCTGGGAATCACGATGGTGGCGGCTCCGGGAGTACCGGGAGGAGGCGTTATGGCAGCCCTCGGGCTGATTAAGTCCATGCTGCATTTTACGGACCCTATGAGCCAGCTGATCATTTCCCTGCACTTTTCCCAGGACAGCTTCGGTACAGCCTGTAACATCACAGGAGATCAGGCCATTGCCTACATGGTAGACAGTGTGGACAGGAAAAACGGAGAAAAGTAATAGGAATGGAAAAAAGAGAGGTTTTATTTACTAATAAGGATTTGAAAAGCTTAATCATCCCGCTGATCATTGAGCAGATGCTGACTGTGACTGTGGGGCTGGCCGACTCCATCATGATCTCAAGCGTGGGGGAAGCCGCAGTTTCCGGTGTTTCGCTGGTGGACAGCATCATGGTCCTGTTAATCAACATGTTTGCTGCCCTGGCTACCGGCGGCGCAGTGGTGGCCGGGCAGTATCTGGGACAGAAAAAGCATGTGATGGCCTGCAAGACCGCAGATCAGCTGATCCTGTTTATTTCAGCCCTGGCGCTGGCCATCATGGCGGGGATCTATGCCATGCGGGGACTGATCCTTCACGGAGTGTTCGGGGCCATTGAGCCGGCGGTCATGCACAATGCGGAGGTCTATCTGCTGATCGTGACCGCATCTATTCCATTTTTGGCAGTCTACAACGGATGCGCGGCGCTGTTCCGGACCATGGGCAATTCCAAGATCGCAATGCAGATGTCCTTGTTTATGAATGCCATCAACATCATCGGAAACGCTGTTTTGATCTACGGCGTCGGTATGGGAGTGGAAGGGGCGGCGATCCCGACACTGGCTTCCAGGGTGATTGCGGCAGTGGTTATTTTGGTTTTATAAAAAAACAGAACCCAAGCCGTACATATCAGCAGAAATTTTCATTTTAAATTTAAGGGATTTCTGGTGGGGAAAATTTTAAATATCGGAGTTCCCAACGGGGTGGAGAACAGTATGTTCCAGCTGGGAAAGATTCTTGTGCTGAGCCTGGTGGCGGGCTTTGGAACTTCTGCCATCACCGCAAACGCAGTCAGCAACATGGTGGCTCTGTTTGAGATCATTCCGGGTATGGCCGTGGGGCTTGCGGTGCTCACTGTGGTATCACGGTGTGTAGGCGCAAACGATTATGAGGCAGCCCGTTATTATACAAAAAAGCTGTTAAAGATCGCCTATGCTTCGCTGCTTATATTTAATATTTTTATCGTTTTCATACTTCCAGTCATCATAAGAGCTTATCACCTTACACCGGAGACTGCGGCCATTACCAGGAGGATTCTGTTGTATCATACTCTATGCTGTGTGACTATCTGGCCGGTTTCCTTCACCCTGCCAAATACACTGAGAGCTTCCAACGATGCGAGATATACAATGGTCGTTGCCATTATCTCCATGTGGATCTTTCGCATCTTTTTCAGTTTTGTTCTGGGAAAATGGCTTGGATGGGGAGTGTTCGGGGTATGGGTTGCCATGACCTTAGACTGGGCAGTGCGTGCTGTGCTGTTCATGATCCGTTACTTCAGAGGCAAATGGCAGTACAAATCCATCTGAGTTTTCCTTGACAAGAGGGAGGATATCGTGTAATTTAATAGATATAAACTATCGGTTTGATAGATATAAGTTATGAATGTAGGAGAACATCATGTCAGCAAAAAGAGAAATGTCAAATGCATATGCTTTTTCATTTTATTTCTGGGGTTATTACTTTAATCCTGGCTTTTTGCGCTACAATGAATCATCTCCTAGAACCAAGTAAAGTTTAATCGTAATAGATTATGTTTAGGACCTGTATTCTTGTAGTAGAATACAGGCCCTTTTTTATTTCATTGGAAAGTACCTCCTATGAAATAAAAAGTCCAACGGACATTATGCACACAAATCAAGGAGGAGAAGGTATCATGATTATTATTTTAAAGAGTGACGCAAAGGATCAGCAGGTAGAGGCATTAAAGCAGGAGATGGAGTCCCAGGGGTTTGCCATCCACGAATCTGCCGGCATTAATACAAAGCTTTTAGGGCTGATCGGGGATACTTCCAAAGTGGATGTGGACCATGTGATGGCCAATGACATTGTGGAGACCGTGCAGCGGATTCAGGAGCCATACAAAAAAGCCAACAGAAAATTCCACCCCAATGACACGGCTGTGGATATTTCTGGGGTCAAGATCGGCGGAGGAAACTTTCAGGTGATCGCAGGTCCTTGCTCCATCGAGACAAAGGAGCAGATGACAGAGGTGGCCCAGCAGGTAAAAGAGTCAGGGGCAGGGTTCCTGCGAGGAGGCGCATTTAAGCCGAGGACATCGCCTTACGCTTTTCAAGGACTTCACGATGAGGGGCTGAAGCTTTTGCTGGAGGCAAAAAAGGCCACCGGACTTCCTGTCGTCACAGAGATCATGGATGCCAGCCATCTCCATCTGTTTGAGGACGTGGATCTGATCCAGGTAGGGACCAGGAACATGCAGAATTTTGAACTGTTAAAAGAACTAGGAAAGATCGACAAACCTGTGCTTTTAAAGAGGGGAATGGCCTGCACCATTGATGAATGGCTCATGAGCGCCGAGTACATCATGGCAGGGGGAAATGAGAACGTGATTCTTTGTGAGCGTGGGATCAGGACCTATGAGACTGCAGTGAGGAATACACTGGATCTGTCCGCCATCCCAATGATCAAAAAGAAATCACATCTGCCAGTGATCGTGGATCCATCCCATGCCACAGGAATCCGGTTTATGGTAGAGCCAATGGCTCTGGCTGCCATTGCGGCAGGGGGCGGGCGGGGCCTGGGGGGAGGTTGCAAGCAATATAGT
>OAWB01000802.1_pt1 | contig 14341 bp, 12 predicted proteins | sample 1550621 | NCBI WGS metagenome assembly OAWB01 (sample SAMEA2580107, study PRJEB22360) | human gut metagenome | biome: human gut; feature: human-associated habitat; material: faeces | place: Denmark | collected 2008/2010
TATACTGAGGAGCGGAAAAATCATCAAAGACCAATGGATAAACATCAAGTACAAGGATGCCCGGCAGACCTGTACCTATCATTTTGACGCAGCCGGTATCATGGATTACGGATGGTACATGGACGCGGGCGGACACTGGTATTATCTTAAAGAGGACCAGGGGGCTGACTTTGGACGTTTAGTCATGGGCTGGTACTATGACGCAAAGGATATGAAGTGGTACTATCTGAATCAGTTTACCGGAGGTATGGCAACAGGATGGCAGAAGCTGGGCGAGTACTGGTATTTCTTCAGTACCGGAAGCCAGAGCGGAAGGCCGATGGGTACATTATATGTAAATGAAATAACCCCTGATGGATATATGGTGGATGAAAACGGCAGATGGATGAGGGAGACACCGTAAAAACGGCGAATAAAGTTCCAAAACAATGTCTGCGGTTGTACTGCAAAGGAGTGGACCATGCTGAGTGAGGAAAGGAACCTTCAGATTGAAATGGCAGGTACGGACAGGGCGTGTATGATGCTTGTGTGTATAAACGGTCATGAAAATAATATGCCATATGGTATCATTGTAAATTATCATCTGCCTTGTCCTGTAAGCTTTAGAGGAATCCACGGGCTGATACTGTCCCTTGATGAGGTGTGTGAAATGGTGGGGGCCCCTATGGCAACAACCGAACCGCGGTTCCTGCAAAAAGAAAGGGAGCAGCAGTACAGGGCGCTGAGGGGGAAACGGCAAAAAAGTTCCGGGAAAGTTCTGGAAAAAGAGGAAGTGGCAGGGAACCTGTACCCATATGTAACAGCTGCGAAGGAGGTCATTCTGATCCATGTGTTGTTCCGGCAGAATTCCTCTATGCAGGGGAGGCTCCGGTGCAATTATACAGGGACGCATTATATTGCTTTTCGCAGTGCGCTGGAGCTGATGAGAATGTTGGAGGAGGCAAATACCTATATGTGCCAAAAACGGATAAATAAGGATTTAAAGATGTAAAAAAGAAGGAGTAACGGAGGCAGCCATGGTATCAGTCATGGCTGCTTCTGGAATTACCTGAAAGGGGGGAGTCATGGATAGTGGGAAGAAAACCAGTATTGCAAATATTAAAAGTTTTTATTCAAAATGGCGAGGGATGAATTCCGGACTGGCAGGTATTTTTGCGATCATTATAATAGGGGTGTTTCCCCTTGCGTTCAGGGACTATTACTTTGATATACTGAATTTTAAAACATTTTTTTATTACAAAGTAGTGATTATCTTTGCAGTTGTATTTCTGATGGTAAATGTAATTTTTTTAATTTTGTCAATCTATCTGGGCTGTGACAGGAGTACGGGCAGGAGAAGGAAAATCTGTGCCTCTGACTGGTCCATGCTGGATTTTATACTGATAGCCGGTATATCCACTCTGCAATCCGCAACTCCCGCAGCAGCATTGTTGGGAAATGATGGAAGGTATTCTGGTCTTCTGATATGGATTGCTTATGCTTTTATGTATTTTGCCGTAAGAAGGAGTCTGCGTTTAAGACAATGGTATCTGGACCTGTTTCTCGGAGCCGGCATGGGGGCGTGTATCATAGGAATCCTCCAATACTTCGATATAGATCCTATTGGATTTAAGAATCTTATGGACCCTGGACAATACTATATGTTTACGTCAACCATTGGCAACATTAATACATATACATCCTATGCAGCCATGCTGGCCGGAGCGTCTGTCCTGTTGTTCTTTACAGAGGAGGTCCGGATAAGGAAAACATGGTATCTTTTCTGCATGTCGATTTCATTCGCTGCCCTTATTACCGGGATGAGTGATAATGCCTACCTTGCAATCTTTGCTCTGATTGGGCTTTTACCGCTGTATGCATTCAAAAACCTGAGGGGGGTCAGAACCTACATTTTTATACTGGCAGTGTTAAGTTCGGAATTCCGGAGCTTGCACAGGATGACAAAGCCGCAATCAGGAGCTGCCGGTCAAATGGGAGGATTGTACCGTATCATAACCGGTTCACATTACCTGATTCTTCTGGTGGCAGTCCTGTGGGCCTTGTACTTCATACTGTGTTGGATGATGAAAATGATTCCGGACACCCATCCCCTTATGCGGGATGGAAACAAGGGGAGGTGGGCCTGGCTGGCATTCCTGTCCGTGGGAATTATCCTGACCGGCTTTGCCCTTTATGATGCGAATGTCTGTGGAAATGCAGGGAACTACGGCGGATTGGCACAGTACCTGACGATCAATGACGACTGGGGAACGCATCGCTGGTACATATGGAGAATCGGTATGGAAAGTTATGGGAAGTTTCCCTTTAAACAGAAAATATTTGGTGCAGGACCGGATACATATGGGGCGGTTGTCATGGAAAACCATTATGATGAAATGGTAATGCGCTATGGGGAATTTTTTGACAGCGCTCATAATGAATATCTTCAATATCTGGTGACGGTTGGTTTGGCCGGACTTGTGGCCTATCTGGCATTACTGGTTACATCCATCCGGAAAATGATTCGTTTATCCGGAAAACGGCCCTATGTAATGGCAATTGCCTTTGCCGTAATCTGTTATGCTGCCCAGGCAGCAGTCAACATCAGCGTTCCTATCGTGACACCTGTCATGCTGATGCTGCTGGCAATGGGAGTATCCGGGGAGGATGAGGCCGATAAAGAAATTTCGTAAATCAGTAAACTTTTAAAACCAACATAGAAGTGCCACATGCCGGGGAACTGAGGGGCTCATAGCCAAAGGCCGGAAAGAATGAATTACGCCAGTCCAGGAGTGGGAAAAGATATTGCTGTTTCTGATGGGATAAACATTTCCGGAGATTTCTTTACAACCAAAGGGATATTGGAGATGTGCGTTTCAACACACACCAATATTTAGTACAGAACCTCTATTTTTATAGTATATAAAAGTTAATGTTTTGGGACCATGACAAAAAGCTAACTATAATCGTTTATACTAGATAGAATTCTTTCCATATTTAGTGATAGACTTACTATCAGTCTCCTGTATCCCATATTTGGCTAGCCGTTCAGATACAAATTGAACTGCCAGGTTTGATGCCTCTTCCAATATTGCAGCAAATCCCTCTGCATCGGAACTTTTTAGATAATTAAGCATAGATTGATGATATGGTCGGTAAATATCATTGATAACTTCCTGTGTTCCCATCATACCTCTAAGCGGGACTCCCCAAAATAATTGCTTGTATAATTCTGAGTAGAATGTTCTGATTGTCTGATAAGGTGCGGACTGGCTCATGAATTTCAAAGAAAACGGTACTATAAGCGCCAGTTTGTCTAATTGTTCGAATAAAATGAGCTGTTCTATCCATATCGTCAGACTTGATTCGTCCATGGAGGAAATCGTAAATGATGCAACATCTCGGCAGGACAACGCAAAGAGTTGCAAGCTTTGCTTACAGTCTAATAAGCGTTTCCTTACAATTGGATTCGCTAAATTACAGTTGTCTGCAATCTGATCCATCGAAAGAACCTGCGTGCCGACTCCATTGATAGTCTTTACAATACCGAGATTATTTAATAATGAGAGGGTTTGGCGGATTGTACTGACAGAGACATGTTTTTCCTTTGCGAGTTTTTTTTGGGAAGGTAAAAAACTTCCTACAGGGTAATATTCACGGGCAATTGAAGTTAAAATATCCATTCCCACAGAATAACAAATCTGCGATGCTCTTTTGTAACAACTCCAAGTAAATGTGATTTGGTTTTTTGAGGGAGGAACAGAAATTCTAGTTTTATAAAAACTGCTTATATTGGACTGGTGTTTCTCAAGGACATTTTTGGAAATGACCTGAAGTGCCGTCCAATTTTCCTCCCGGCGAAATTTTATTATATCTGGTATGGCACAGATGTCTCTGTCTACATATTTTTCATAATCAGTCAGACTCAAAAAAGGTAATGTATAAAAGGTATTCAACCATAGGAAAAAATTCATTAATAGGTCATTATTCAGCGTTCTATATAGGGTCTGTATATAAAACAACACCCAAAAGGCAGGTTTAGTCTGTAAGGCATCAAGTTCAATCTTATCTAATTCTTCCAGTGGAATACTTTTCCATGTTGATACCTGAATACCTCTTAGCAGCAGCGGGATTGAACGGCATATATCGAGCAGAGAGTCAGCTCGTTCTGCAAAATAAGTCTGAATATTCTGTTCTACTTCTTTATCATCGTATTGAACTGTAACTACAGAACCAATACGTTTTGAAAGGGTAATATACCCATCTGTCTGCAATCGGCGATAAGCAAGCCGTATGGTATCTACAGATACAACCAGTATGTCCGCCATCTCTTCTATGGGCGGTAGATGTTCCTCAAAGCGATAAGTTCCAAATTCAATCTGGGTTTTAATTATGCTGTAAATGAGTTGATTTAATTCTAGTTGTTCTTTCAAAAGGATACCTCCTGGTAGGCGAAATTTAAAAACTCATTACTTAAATCAGTATAACATTGAAAAAAAGAAATTTCTACTCATTTTGCAGTCGGCATCTATAAGCTGGTTGCTGTTTTTTGTATTTTATGCTATTCTTATAAATATGTATATAAACAAGGTGCAATACGTCAAGGTTACCGTGCTTGCTATATATCAATATAACTATCCATAATTATTATTGGCTATAGGGAGAATATAATGTTGAAAAATTTGAAAATCAGAACCAGGCTTTTATTGTCATATGTAGTTATCATATTTCTTTGCCTGTGTGCAAGTATTGTGGCCCTGATTATGCTTAATCACATCGGCGATAATTTAACCATTTTCTATGACAACAACTATACTGTGACAGTCAATGTAGCCACAGCCCGAAGGAAAATACAAGAGGCAAGAGGTGATATATTAAGGGCTATTGTGGAATCAGATCAGGAAATCTCAAAAGAGTTGATTGAGAATGCTGACAATAGCCTTATAATGATGCGTGAAACGTTTCCTATCATACGTCAAGTCTTTCGGGGGGATAAATCACTGATAGATGAAGTGGAATCAATTCAAAAAGAAGCGATTGTTTATCGCAACCAGGTGTTTGACGCAATACTGGCTAATAAGAAAGATAAAGCGTTCGACATAATGAAGAATGGTTATGTACCACATTTGAATCAAATGGCGGATAAATTGCAGGCGATAGCCGATATTGCAGGAGAAAATGCAAAGAAAATGGTACAGGATGGTCAAAAAGCTCAGGAAATGTCTATCACCCTTGTAACAGTCATTATTATCCTAAGTTTTATATTGGCGGGAACAATTGGACTATATATATCGAACACCGTCCGTAAGCCTATAAAGGAAATAGAAATGGCAATCCAAAAGTTAGCTAGAGGAGAACTGGAAACAGCACAAGTCAAATATATATCAAAGGATGAGGTGGGTGACTTATCCAATAATATACGCTACTTAATTGGTATACAAAAGAAAATAATTTTTGATATCGCCCATATAATGGGAGATTTGTCAAAAGGGGACTTCACAACCTGTTCCAATGCCTTAGAAGCTTATATGGGAAATTATGAAGGGATTCTAATCTCAATGCGAAATCTCCGTAATAATTTAAGCGATATGCTTCAACTTATTAACCAGGCTGCGTTTCAGGTGGCAGCAGGAGGAGAACAGATTTCTGCCAGCTCGCAGACTCTGGCACAGGGGGCAGCAGAACAGGCATGTTCTGTCGAGGAATTGGCAAACTCTATTTCTGTAATATCAGAGCAGGTACAGGAGACGGCATCGAATGTGGAAAAGGCAGGCGGATCTGTTAACGATTGCATGCATCAGATGCAGGAAATGGTTAATGCAATGAAAGATATCAGCCATAAGTCGTCCGAAATCAAAAAAATAATAAAAGTGATTGAAGATATTGCTTTTCAAACTAACATATTGGCACTTAATGCTTCGGTGGAAGCTGCACGTGCTGGTGCTGTTGGAAAAGGATTTTCTGTAGTGGCATCTGAAGTGCGGAATCTTGCTGAGCAGTCAGCAAGGGCCTCGAAAAATACTGCAGTCCTGATAGAAGGTTCCCTTCAGGCGGTAGAAACAGGGCGTAAAATCGCTGACAAAACTGCCCAATCCCTTGAACAAGTAGCCCAAAATACGCAGACAGTATCTTGCACGGTGGATGACATTGCCGATGCCGCCAGTCGACAGGCTTCCTCTCTGACCCAGGTAACACAGGGTATTAGACAGATTTCCTATGTGGTACAGACTAATACTGCAACTTCTGAGGAAAGTGCTGGTGCTAGCGAAGAACTAGCCAGGCAGGCTCAGGCATTAAAAAATTTAGTTGCTGGTTTTAAACTGGAAAATAGCGAAGCGCGTTTGGTATCGAAATCCTGTAAGACTTAACTGGCAGGTATCAGCGTGCACTAATGTTAACAGATATCCAGAAAAAACGAATAAATGATGGGCATGGAAAAGCACATCCGCAGGACTTCTTTTGAGTTCAGAAAAATGTGCAGAAGATGAACTTTGGAAGGTTAAAGGGAAGCGTATGAACTTAGAAATAAAGTCAAAAATAACAATTATTATCTGTGCCGTCACTATAATATTTGCATCCATCAGTATATATACTGCCAATAGGATGCAGGAAACAGCCCAAAATATATATGACCATCCCTATACATCCAGCAACAGTGCCAGGGGGATGAGGTCACGCTTGTTGGATATGAAACGTTTTGTGAGTATATTCCTGACCTATGATTTTAAGGGGGAGCAAAATGTTCGTTCGATTTTTCAGGAACGGTATGATTTGCAGTTCAGTGATATAGAGAGGCTTTATAGCTGTTATTCCGGCCCTAAGGAGGATGTGGACACCCTTCAGGCTGCCATGAATCAGCTGATTGCCCAGCAGGATAAAGCCGTAGACTTTGTGGTTGGACATACCGAGAACGAGATCTCAAACTATTTAGCTCTGTATGTATATCCTCAGTATGACAGGGTTAGTGACTGTTTAACAACAATAATAGATTTTGCTGATGATAAGGTCTGTGAGTTGACGGAAACATCAAAACACACCGCAGTACTTACCGTGTCAGTCTCCTTACTGCTTTCAATCGGTATTATATTACTGAGTATATATTCCGAATATATGGATAAAAAAAATTTAAAACTTTTATCTATCCAGGAGCAGGAGTTAAAGGATGCACTTAATAACGCGCAAAAAGCCTTCAAAGTAAAGAAAGAGTTTCTATCATGTATGTCCCATGAAATCCGTACCCCCTTGAGTATAATCATTGGAATGACAAAAATAGCGGCTACACATTTGGATGATTCCAACAGGATAGAGGACTGTCTTTCTAAAATTACATTTTCTTCCCGACATCTGATGACAATTATCAACGATGTGTTGGATATGTCTAAGATAGAAGAAGGAAAACTCTCCGTAAACCACGAACCTTTTCAACTACAACAGTTGCTGGAACCGCTTGTAGCTACCATTTATGCCCAAGCAGAAGAGCAGGGATTGAAATTTGAATGTGGTATAAAAAACGTTCCGGAAGCAGTGTATATTGGGGATTGTATGCGTATCAACCAGATTCTCCTTAATCTCCTCTCCAATTCAATTAAATTCACTCCAAAAGGCGGTGTGGTTCATCTGGAAGTAAACCCAGCACCTGTTGTTGATGGAAAAACCCATCTCCAGTTCATAACCAAAGATACAGGGATTGGTATGAGCGATGAATACCTGAAACGTATATTTAAACCATTTGAGCAGGCCGACAGCGGCACTTCCCGAAAATATGGCGGAACAGGTCTTGGGATGGCTATTACTTATAATCTGGTTAAATTACTGGGCGGTTCCATACAGGTTGAAAGCAAACTGGGTGAAGGAACTACCTGTACGGTTGTTCTGCCTGTCGATGTACCAAACGAAGGAAAACATAAAAAATGGGAATGGGAGCCTCTCAAAGTGCTGGTTGCAGACCCCGATGAGGACAACTGTAATTATGCTTCCATGCTTCTGAATAGAATGGGTATTCATGCAGACTGTGTAAGTGAAGGACATGAGGCTTTACAGAGGGTGTTTAATGCCCACAAAGCATTACAGGATTATGATATCTGCATGATTGATTGGAAAATGTCATATGTGGATGGTATAGAGGTAATACGCTGTATTCGCGAAAAAATTGGTCCGAAGAAACCAGACATTATAATCTCTACCTACAATTGGGCTGAAATTGAGGACAAAGCAAGGTCAGACGGAGCAAATGCGTTTATCTTAAAACCGTTGTTTGAATCAAGCCTTTATGACATATTAGTATCGCTGACAAAGAATATACTTGGGCAGGAGCCAGAACAGATATCTCAGTTCATTCCTCCGGAATTTCCGGGCAGACATTTTCTGCTGGTAGAAGATAATATACTAAACAGAGAAATTGCCATGGAAATCCTTAAGGTGACTGGTGCCGAGATAGACTGTGCTGAAAATGGAAAAGAGGCGCTGGATATATTCCTTGCATCCCCTGGTGGCTATTACGATTTAATTTTAATGGATATACAAATGCCTGTTATAGACGGTTATGAAGCAACAAAGCAATTGCGTGCCAGTAGCCATCCTGATGCTGAACGTGTGCCTGTCATAGCAATGACAGCTAATGCATTTAAAGAGGATGTGGAACATGCATTGGCTGCCGGGATGAATGGACATTTGGCAAAGCCCATTAATGTGGAAATCTTTTATGATACATTAGTATCAAAGCTGAGGTAGTCAAAAGTATGATTGTCTACCTTTGAAAGAATCTCATTTAAGCTATACCAAGAGAAAAGGCGGACAGGTGAAAAATAGTTGAGATAAAAAGGAAATACAATCTATCATAATGAGTAATTATTTACTTGGCCGTCGCTAACGTGGCGGTCATTTTTCGTTTCAATGTTTACAGACCTTGCTGTCTGTAAAATCGGAACCCAGTACTCTATTTTGCTTTTCCCTTCTTCACCCACTTCCTCACCATGCTTTGCAAAAACATATGTTGCGGATTCATTTAACTGACAAGTCAATTGCGGAAACCCTATTTAATAAATGTAATCGGCAACTGGCTCTAAACTGTCTTGGCATTTTAGCCCCGAAATGAAACACTACATATTCGCTGGCAGGCATTTCTTTAATTATCATTCCTTAATCTCCGCCATATAATCCATCAAACCTGCACAATATATACAATAAAAAACCACCATAAATCCATATTCTTTACAACGATTTGTTGTCAAAAATAAATATAACCTTGTTTTACTGTTGTTAAAAAAGAATATATAATGATATCAGAAAATAAAAAGCATGCTGAATATTTTAAATGAAACAGAAGGAGGTTCAATATGACCAAAATAACAGAAGAGATGGTTAGATCATATTTTCCCCAATTATCAGAGATAAAAAATCAGGAATATGCAAAAAAGGCAACTGAAATCTGGGTGGAAGCATTTGAAAACAGCTCATGGGAAGATATAGCGGACGCGCAGTTTGCAACCCGTGCTCCTGGAGTGGCACTGGTGAAGCATACGGAAAGTGTTACAGCGAATGCGCTTATGATTGCGCGAAATACCGTTGAAAAATATGGTTATGAGATTGATACTGATATTTTAATCCTTGCTGCGGTTTTGCATGATGTATGTAAGCTTGAAGAAATGGAGATGGGTGACCAGGGAAGCAAAACGAGCAGGAAGAGCAGTCTGGGTAAGATTTACCAGCACGGATTTTTGAGCGGTTATTATACACAAAAATACGGGCTTCCTAATGAGGTTACAGGGCTGGTGGTTGCTCATTCCGGACAGTCAAAGGTGATTCCCAGATCAATTGAAGGAATGATTTTATATTATGCGGATATGATGGATGCGGATATCCATTTTGTTCAGGCAGGAACAACACTTTGCCTGGAAACGCATTGATAAAGGAGGAGAAGGAAATGGCAGTTGGAAATCGTGTTTTTTTAAAGAGAAATTTACCGGATAACTATTTAGTAGAAGAATTCAGCAAATTACCGGCAGCAAATGTAGCAGATTGTATGGGACGGTTATGCGGCATGAATCCCAGTATCAGACTGATGTCAAACCCGTCTGAAGCAATTATGTGCGGTGTGGCTTTAACGGTGAAGGCAAGGCCTGGTGACAATATGATGCTTCATAAGGCAATGAATATGTCTATGCCGGGCGATGTGATTGTTGTTTCCAACGAGGGCGAGCGGAGCCGGGCGATTATGGGAGAAATCATGTATAATTACATGCAGGGATTCAAAAAAATTGCCGGAATTGTGATTGATGGGCCGATTCGGGATATTGATGTGATTTCAAAAGGGCATCTGCCGATTTATGCAACTGGAACGAATCCGGCCGGCCCTTATAAAGAAGGTCCTGGCGAGGTAAATGTTCCGATTGCGTGCGGCAGCATTACTGTAAACCCCGGAGATATTATTCTGGGCGATAAAGACGGCGTAATCGTTATTCCGAGACAGGATGCGGCAGAGATTCTTGAAAAAGCCAGGACACTCTCAGCGGCAGATAAACAGAAAGCGGAGAATTCTGCAAAAGGGACTGTGAACCGCCAGTGGGTAGAAGATTTGATGGAAAAGAAAAATGTAGAGATTATAGATGACGTTTATAACTGCTAAAAGAGGAGGAGAAACAGATGAAAAATCGTCTGGTAAAAATGATACCGGTAGTTTTGTTTCCGCTCCTGACATGGCTTATCTCTGCTCCCGCAGGCCTGGAGACAGAGACCTGGCATATGTTCGGTCTGTGTCTGTCCCTGCTGTGCGGATTAATTTTGAAACCTTTTTCAGAGCCGGTAATCAGCCTGATTGTATTGGGACTTGGGGCCTGCTTTGTTGAAAAACCAGCTGTTTTGTACAGCGGATATGCTGCCCAGGGAGTTTGGTTTTTGCTTGCAGTGCTTCTTGCCTGCGGGGCGTTTAAGAAAACCGGATTAGGAAAACGTCTTGCATACATATTGCTTTCCAAATTTGGGGGAACCAAATTCGGAAGATCCTCTCTGGGTCTTGGATATGTCATGATGCTTTGTGATTTAATACTGAGTCCGGCCACCGGGTCCAATACGTCCCGTTCTGCCATTGTATTTCCTATTTTCCGGGGCGTCTCAGAGTCACTGGGTTCTTATCCGGACAAGGATCCGCAAAAGCTGGGAGGATATCTGGAGCTGCTGGAACATGTAGTTGCCATGTCCACAGCAGTATTGTTTCTGACAGGAATGGCATCCAATGCAGTGATTGCCTCAACCATTAAAGACATTGCCGGAGTGGAATTGACATGGATGCTGTGGTTTAAGGCGGCATTGGTGCCGGGACTGATTGTTTTGTTTTTGTGCCCGCTGGTTGTGTATAAGCTCTATCCGCCCCAGATGAAAGATTTGGGAGATATTAAACCCTTTGTTGTCAGTAAAATGCAGGAAATGGGCGCAATGAAAAAAGACGAGAAAATTCTGCTGGCATTATTTATCATGGCGATTCTGGGATGGATGCTCGGGGGAAAAATTGGAATCAGTATGTATGTGGTTGCATTTGCTTTTCTGGCATTGGAGCTGCTGCTTGGGGTCATGGATTGGAATGACTTGATGGCGGAAAAGGGTGCATGGAACATGTACATATGGTATGGTGCATTTTTCAGTATATCCGGCGCAATTAATGAAGGAGGATTTTATTCCTGGCTGTCTGGCCAGATACAAAATTATCTGGATCTCTCAGCTGTGAATGGAATGGCTGTATTAGTGATTCTGCTGTTAATAAGTTTTGTTACAAAGTACTTCTTCGTGTCCAATGCAGCCTATATCGCCTCTATTTACCCGGTTATTTTGACATTGGCGGCATCCACAAATGTAAATATAATGGCATTGTCTTTGATGCTGGCGTTTTTCGGCGGATATGGCGCGCTTTTGTGCAACTACGGAAACGGTGCAAGTATCTATATTTTTGGAAATGGTTATGTGAGCCAGAAAGACTGGTATCTGAAAGGAACCATTTTATTAGCTATGATTTTTGCGGTATTCCTTATTATCGGACTTCCGTATTGGAAAATCATGGGCATTTGCTAAGAATAATGAAGAATCATGAAATGAGAGGAAGAAATTATGGGTTGGAAAATTCTTTTACCACAGGAATTAAAAAAAGATGCACGCGATTTGCTGGAAAGCCATGGACATACGTTGATTGACGGCCGCGGATTTGAAACGGAAGATGTAATTGCGGACATGAAAGAGCATAAGCCGGACGCCATTATCGTACGAATTACGAAAATGCCCAGAGCTGTATTTGAAGCAGCTGCACCGAATCTCAAAGTTCTGGTACGCCACGGGGCCGGATATGACGCTGTGGACTTAAAAGCGGCAGCGGATTATGGAGTGAAATGCCTTTACGCTCCGGTTGCGAACAGCACATCAGTTGCGGAGACAGCTCTTATGCTGATGCTGTATATGAGCAGAAATGTAACACGTCTTCGCGATATGTTAACAGTGGATTTTTACGATGCAAAACTGAAAACATATATGACTACGCTGAACGGAAAGACTGTTGGTTTGATTGGATGTGGAAATATCGGAAGCCGCACGGCGAAACGCTGCCTGGCAATGGAGATGAATGTGCTTTGCTATGATCCATATAAGCCGGCATGTGATTTCCCGGAGGGGGTTGAAGTGGTCAGAGATATAGAACGTATTTTCAGAGAAAGTGATTATGTATCTTTACATACGCCAAATACCTCTGTTACAAGAAATATGATTAATAAAGAAACACTCTCGATGATGAAGCCCACCGCATTCCTGATTAATACAGCAAGAGGCGCGGTGGTCAATGAACAGGATTTATATGAGGCCTGTAAGAATCATGTAATAGCAGGCGCTGCGCTGGACGCTGTTGTGCACGAACCCATTCTTCCGGATATGCCGCTGATCACTCTGGATAATGTGCTGATTACTCCGCATGTTGGCGGCAATACGGTGGAAGCGGCAATGCGGGCTTCTTACATGGCTGCAATGGGAATTGTGGAGATGTATGAAGGAAAAGAGCCAACCTGGCCTATACCGGATATTGATTATGAAACAGCTCCCGTATATACTGATACGATTAAGCCGGACAGAAAACCGGTGGGTATGTATGATTATTAATAACTGAGATGAAAGAGCAGACATTCGGCTTTGAAAAAGCGGAGTGTCTGCATGTTCTGTATAAGGAAAAATCTAAAATATAAAAGGAAAAATTTAAAATATAAAAGCAAAAAGCGAAACTATAATAGGGAGGAGAAAAATGGGGGATATTCAGGTTACATTATTAATAGGATAGTTATATCTGGGCAAAAATTCCTTATGGAATGACAGCGGTTTTTTGCTGTCTTGCATTAGAGATTACGGGGGTACTGTCATCAGCAGAAGCCTGGGCGGGATTTGGAAACACAACGGTTTTTCTGTTTGCTTCGATTTTCATTTTAGGCGCCGGTCTTATGAAAACAAGTTTTATTATAAAGATACAGAAGCTTCTTCAGAAAATTGGCAGCAGTGAGAAGAAAATGAGATGGATTTGTATGTATATTGCCTCTTTTCTTGCAATGCTGACCAGTGCCACAGCAGCAGGGGCAACAATGCTTCCAATGGTATCCCTGCTTAGCAGGAAAGGGAATTTTCAGAAAAGACGTTTGCTGAAGCCTGTTATGGACGCAGCTTGTATGGGTTTTGCAATTATGCCATTTGGAATGGGAGCAGCTTTTATGGAACAGGGAAATTCGTATTTACAGATGATGGGGTCATCTGTTCGTATGAGTTTATTTGATTCAGCTATTGCAAGATTGCCGGTATTGATAGTGACAATCAGTTTTATTGGATTATTTGGCTATAAGTTTATTTCAAATCAAAAAGAAAATGGGGACAAAAATCAGGAAGAGATTATTTTGAACGAGAACTGCAATCTTTCTGAATTTAAGGATAAAATGGGAATTGGAATCTTTTTTGGCAGCATTGCTGCAATGATTATCAGTTCTCTGGTGGGGATTCCGTCACACTATGCGCCTCTGATCGGCGCATTGCTGATGATTGTCAGCGGCGTGCTGAGTGGAAAAGAAGCATTTGGAGCAATTGACTTAAATACTGTGTGTATATTCGCGGGAAGTCTGGGTTTTGCAAATGCGTTGACCAAAACCGGAATTGCAGACTGGATTGTAGAAAAACTGGTTTTCGCAACAAACTCCAGCCAAAGTGAATATGTGCTGGTTGCTATTTTTTTGCTTGTACCCTTTGCCATGACGCAGTTTATGGGCAATATACCTGTGATCAATCTGACGATGCCCATTGCGGCTACTGTGGCCTGTACAACAGGAATCAAGCCCACTGCCATTATGGTTGCCACACT
>OAWB01000808.1_pt1 | contig 14252 bp, 10 predicted proteins | sample 1550621 | NCBI WGS metagenome assembly OAWB01 (sample SAMEA2580107, study PRJEB22360) | human gut metagenome | biome: human gut; feature: human-associated habitat; material: faeces | place: Denmark | collected 2008/2010
CCCCTGCCACAAAGGGCTGTCTTCATAGGCATCCGTCATATTAATATGCAGGCTTACCGTGGTATGATATACGGCGGCTTCCCTCATCAGCCATTTCAGGCTTTCTGCCCCATCTGCGTCCTGTGTTCTTTTCAGCGCCTCATTCACGCAGGCAAATGACGGATATTTATCATCATGTCCGTGAAACTGCCAGCCTACAAGATAAAGAATTTTAGGTATTTCCCTGGACAGCCGATCCACACAGCGGATTACCTCCAGCGCCTGGGCAAACGTAAAAAACACCTTTGTACCCCCGTCCTGAGTTGGCACTGATAAAAGCAGTTTCATAGTCATCGTTTTCGAATAGTCATAGTTATAAGGTTTCTCCGGTTCCATGGTTTCCGTATAATCATAATATTCTCCCGAAATATCGGACCAGTTCATTTTTGCTCCCCGCCTTCCTGCTGTCTAAATATCTGGATAAAACAGCACGCTTTCCAGATTTCCTCCATTCTTCCTCTCACATTCAAAATAAATATCCTTCTCCGGCAGCAAAGGCTGTATTGCTATTTCCAGGGAAGTGACACCCAGTGGTTTATAAAACTGCGCATATTCTCCGTAATAAAACTGATCCGCAATCAGCCTTCCGTTACCATAAACAGACAAAACATCCCCATAATAATAAAGCCGAATTGCCCCGGCTCCAAAGGGTACGTCTGCCATCCACCGATAGGCTTGCGTCTGCCTGAAAATAAGGGGAAGGCCATCCTCCCTATTTTCCTGTCCGTGAAAATCTTTTCTAACATAGACTGTTATCCCTTCCACCTCAGCCATGTCTTCTATTATCCGGCTGACTCCATTGTCAAACACAAACAAAGGCGTAATCCCGTCAACCGCTTTAAAATAGAAATCCATTCCATCTGTAAATAAAGGCTGGGCAAAGGCATAGTCCAATGTCAGCTTATCGCTCAGCTTCATTCTGACAGGGAACAAAAAACAGGCATCCGAAGGTATCACCGGCAGTTCTATTTCCATTTTTCTATCTTCGAACTGTATTGCCATACATATATCTCTGTGTTCGGGAAGTTTTTTCCCATGGTGATGGTTATTAATAAATAAAAACCCTTCCCTTCCGTTGCTGCGCATACAGCAGCGCAGCGTCCGTATATCCTCCAGCCCTTTGGGACGGCAATCGGGATAAGACGGTATCATAGGAGCCAGCCTTTCACCGAAACTCTGAAGGAAGGTACAGATATTCTGCAATTTATAATAGGACTCCCTCAAAAATCCCGCTTCCCCGACAGGCGCCTGGAAATCATAAGAGATTACAGGACAGTCATTTGGATAACCAGTCTCCCTGCTTTCCTGCATAGTAGAAAGCTTCCCCAGGGGATTGCTCCCTCCGTGAAACATATAGAACCCCAGCCAGTTACAGCCGTCTCCCAGTGTGGTAATGGCTAAGGCCAAGGCATCCGCCGCCGTAATCCGCGGCCTTCGGTGATAGCATGGCTGTACTCCTGGACCTGTCTTACAGGTAAAATAGGGTACGCTTTCATCCTGTATGACTTCTTTCACCGGCAGCAGATCATTTCCAATATAACTGTCACTGCGTATACCTGTAAAGAAAAAATGCGGATTAGGCAGTGATGGGCCTGTACTCTGATTCCATGGCTGTTCCGGATATCCCCCAAAGGTGGGAATCATCTTATGCGTCAGCGGGCGCATATCAAAGCCCCACGCTGTGGCAGTAAATAAATCTGCCTGAAATCCGCACTCTCTGGCCAGATCATATAGCCTATCCAGATGCTCTGTATTAAAAACCAATTCATTCTCTATTTGTATGGAAAAAAGCCTCCGCCCCTGCAGATGCTCCGTAATCCGTTCATAATAACGCCTGACGTAAGCCATGTAGGGCATTTCATTACATCTTATTTTATCTTTGCATTTCTCCACAAGCCAGTCAGGCAATCCCCCATTTCTGCATTCACCATGGACCCAGGGGCCGATCCGCAGCGTTACCTCCAACTCTTTTTCATGACAGAGATCGATAAATTCACCCAGATTCCGGTTCCCATCCCAGCAGAATTCATTTTCTGTTTCTTCATGATGAATCCAAAATATATAGGTGGAAACAATACTTAATCCGGCATTTTTCATTTTATCCAGTTCCGTATCCCACAGTTCCCTGGACAGTCTGGAATAATGAAGCTCACCGGAAGCCGGAAGCCATGGTTTTGCGTCCTTTATCAAATATCTGCTGTTCACCTGGCAGATCCTGCCTCCATACCCTGAAAGCAAAACCGGGGTTGGCGGAACTGCTGCCTGAAACGTATAAGTATCCATCTTTTCCTATCCCTTCACGCTTCCAAGCGTCAGCCCTTTCGTATAATATCTCTGCAAAAACGGGTAAATAATAAGAATAGGAACGCTGGAAATAACAATCTGTGCCGCATTCGTAGCCGCCCGGCTTACTTTTCCCAATTGGCTGAGCTGTTCTGTGGTCATATTCTGAATATCCGGCACAGTAAGTATGGACTGCAGATAGGTCTGCAGCGGAAAATCTTTCTGCAGGCTCATGTAAATCAGCCCGTCAAACCAGGAGTTCCAGTGGTTTACAAAGATAAACAGCACTATCGTGGCCAGCGCCGGCTTTGCCAGCGGAAGAAAAAGCCTGGCCATAATAGTGAAATGCCCCGCCCCGTCAATTAACGCGGATTCTTCAATTTCCTTTGGCAGATCCCTGAAAAAATTCATCAATATCAGTATATTGAATACGGATACCGCCCCGGGCAGAATTAAAGACCATATCGTATTAAGAAGCCCTGTATATTTTACCACCATATAAGTGGGAATCATCCCACCGCTGAAAACCATAGTAATAATGAACAAAGTGACATACCACCTGCGTCCATAAAGCTGGCTGTCCTCTTTGGACAATGGATAAGCTGCAAGTATTGTGCAAAGAAGCTGCAGCGGCACTCCCAGAAGCACACGTTTGACGGAAACAAAGAAGGCGGTATAAAATTCTTTTTTCTGCAGAATAAATTCATAGGAAAAGGTACTGAAATTAACTGGCAGAAGCTTCACCAGACCGGCCTCCACGCTTTCCGGCGCGCTGAAGGATTTCATCAATATATGCCATACAGGCAACAGGGAAATCACTCCCATAAAAGTCAGAAGCAGGTAATTGAAGACCTCAAAAGCCCTTCTTTTCCGGGAACTGCCCATGAGGATCTCATCTGTCGTTCTTGTTTTTTTTGCATTTTTCATTTCCCGCTTCCCCCTTTAAAAGATTCTGTAATCGCAGTGTTTTTTTGCCAGGTGATAGGAGGTGACCATAATAATCAGGGTGACCACCGACTTAAACATCCCCACAGCGGTAGCCAGGGAATATCTGCCGTTTTCCATGCCCATCCGGTAGGTGTAGGTGTCTATAATGTCTCCCGTGGAATATACCATGGGATTATAAAGCATAAACACCTGATCAAACCCGGCATTCATGATGTTGCCGATTCCCAGGATGGTCACCAGAACTACGGTGGAAGCAATGCTGGGAATCACAATATTTCTTATCTGCTGCCACCGTCCGGCGCCGTCAATGGCCGCCGCCTCCAGCAGACTTACATCCAGACCGGTAAGTGCCGCAAGAAAAATAATAGTATTAAAGCCAATTTCCTTCCACAGATCGGTTGCCACCAGCATGAAGGGGAAAAGCTTCGGATCGCCAAAGAAATATGGTGCTTCCAGATGGAACGCTTCAAACAGAGAACTGACAATTCCGCCTCTGGGTGAAAAAATATCCAGTAAGATTCCCCCAAGAATTACCCAGGACAGGAAATAAGGCAGAAAGGTTACTGTCTGTATTCCCTTACGGAACCAGCTTTTTCTCACCTCATTGAGCAGAAGTGCAAAAATAAGAGGGAACACAATTTTGGAGACAATTTTCAGCACCGCTATAAATAAGGTATTCCAGACAGCGCGTGGGACATCGGGCATATTCAGCATATATTCAAAATGATCCAGCCCGACCCAGGGACTGTTTGCCAATGAGCGGAAAAAACCTTTGTTGGACGGAATATAGTTCTGGAATGCCATAAGCAGCCCCACCATGGGACCGTAACAGTAAATAATCAGAAGAGACACCGGAAACAGCAGCATCAGATGCAGCGGAAGCTGTCTCTTAAATTTTTCTTTTTTAAATTTCATTCCTGAGGCCTCCTTCTATACAGGCTTTTATATCAGAAAATGCAGAGCGGGTACACTCTGCATTTTCCAATTCCGGATAGTACACGCCAGGTACTATTCATTTACTTCTGTGTCAGTTTATTTTGCTGACTCGATGACTTCCTGTGTAATTTCATCACCGCCCAGCTTCTTCCACTGTGCCACCATGTCATCCCATGCAGAAACCGGTTCTGCCCCTGCAATAATCTTGGTCATAGTCTCCTGCGCCATATCTCTGTAGATAGGGAGCTTCTCTACCATATTCTCAGAGGGCAGCTTCCACCACACATTCTTTTTCAGCATAGAGGCATCATTTAATCCAAATACCAGATAATATGCATGCCCTTCCTCAGGATAAACCGCATTCCATCTGCTCCACTTTTCGGGATTCTTCGTTTCCACATATTCCATAACTTCGTCATATTGTACCTGAAGGCTGGCATTCAGACCGGATTTATCTTCTTTTTTAATCGCTTCAAACAGAGCCTTATGATCGTTCATTTCCTGATCCGGATCATGAACTGCGATAAACTCCCCTGCGCTTACTGTGGTTTCCAATGTCTTGCTGTCAAAATCCGGGCTTTCAGGATCGGCCAGTCTATAGTATGCGTTCATCATCTTAACAATTGCTTCGGGATGTTCGCATTCTGCGGATACTGCATAAGCCACATTGACCGGCTGATATACGAAGATCGGAGGCTGTGAACCATCCTTAGTCGGCATATTCATGGCATACCATTCTGCCTCGGGATTGTTTTTAATCGTATTCTGGATCGCCCAGTAAGGAAGCCCCCTTACACCGAAGGTCATACCGCCCTTGCCTGCATTCATGTCCTCCATGATTTTGTTATTGTCCATAGTAATGAAATCCTTGGGGATAGCGCCTTCCTTATAAAGATCAGCCAGCAGCTGAAGCCCTTCCTTTACTTCCGGCTTTTCTCCATCCCATACAATATTTCCATTCTCATCCTCAGAATAGAAAATCATATAGTCATACCAGGTACAGGGCTGTACGCCGTATGCGGGGAAGAAGCCGTACAGGCCGCCCCAGTCATGAAGCAGGTTACTCTGCCCTGATACCGCAAGGCCATAGGTATCATCTTTTCCATTCTGATCCGGATCATCTTTTGTAAAAGCAATTGCCACCTTTTTAAAGTCTTCAATGGTTTTTGGCACGTCCAAACCCAGATTATCCAGCCAGTCCTTGCGGATGAACAGCGGGAATGCATTATTCTCAAGGCTGGTGATGTTCGCCGGGATGAACATTACTTTCCCATCATAGGTAACACTGGCAAGGGCCTCCGCTCCCGTTCCTTCCAGAAGATATTGATGAGGCTCCGGAGCCAGATAATCGTTCAATACCGTTGTCATATCGCTTACCATATCGGCTTTGATGAGCGTATCCATCTGCTGGGGATTTACCAGCATTAAATCAGGAATAGAACCTGATGTAATGGCTACATTCACCTTCTCGTCATACTGAGAGGCATCTGCTTCCAGTGCGATCTCCACATTGATATTGTAGTCACGAAGCAGGACCTCTTTCCAGTATTCATCCACCTTTTCGGTACCAAAGCTGCGGCGTGCCACCGTAATTGTTACCGGCTCCTCATATTTTCCGTAAGGATCCACTTCCGCCGTGTCTAACGCATCTGCCGTGGATGCATCGCCTGTTTCCTTTGCGGGAACAGTTTCCTGAGCTGCCGTATCTGCCTCACCGACTGTCCCGGTTCCTGCTTCTGACGCGGCGCCGCCCGTCTGCTCCGAACCGCAGCCCGCAAGGAATGTGGATGCCGCCATACAGGCCGACAACGCAACTGCCCATAATTTCTTCATGTTACACTTAACCATTTGTTTCCCTCCCTTTTTATTTGTATCAGGTATACTTAAATTATATTTTCGCAGGGAGAAAAACACCATATTCTATACTTTACCTTTGTTAACAATTCTTTTCTTTTTCCCTGTAGTCCGTTGGTGTCTGTCCTGTATGCTTTCGGAATACCCTGGTAAAAGACTGTGCCGAATCATAACCCACGCGGATTCCGATGTCCTGAATTTTCTCACTGCTTTTCAGAAGCAGTTCTTTTGCCTTCCTCATCCGACAGTCCAGTACATATTCATAAATATTAACCCCTGTCACATTCTTAAACAGCCGGGACAAATAGGTGGCATTCAGCCCCGCCTCCTCTGCCAGCCTCACAAGCGACAGATCCTTCTCCAGGTTGGCTTCAATATAATTACGCACCCTTGTGACTGCAGACAGAGACCATGCCCTTTCATCAGAAAAATGGATTTCAAAAATACAGTCAGATATATCCTGAAGATAAACGGCCGCCGCCCTCCAGGAGCTGTGCAGCTCCGGATGATACAGCTTGTAAAGATCCGTTTTAAATACCAGCTTTTCCGTCAGTTTCCAGCTGTTTATATATTTCAGGATCACTCCCATAATACGGTAATACACCTCCAGGGCAGGTCCATAGTGAAAACTGTTAACCTCTTCCAGACAGGAGGTCATACGGATCAGCAGCTCCTTGTAAGCCTCCGCCTTTCCCAATTCCAGATATCCTTCCAGTTCATTGATATAGGCCAGCTGCTTTTGGCTGTCGATTTGTCCCCTATCCATCTGCCAGATATCCTCTGTCTCATAGCCGGAGCAAATAATTATTCCTTCCGACAAAAGGCGTGCCTTGTATCCAAGCGTTCTTTTCAGGTAACTGAAAATCTGGGGAAGTTCTTCCCAGCCTGACGGTTCCTTATAATAAGTCAGCGACAGGGTATTATTCAATGTGAATTTCACATGCTTCTGCAAGTATTCCAGTTTTCCGTTAAGCATGGACTGCGTCGGCAGCTTCTGTTCCTTCCCCCCTTCTTTTTCCTGCAGAATCCATATCAAAAGATCCTGATCAGGCAGAAAAGAGGCGATATAATATGACTCCTCAAATAACTGCAGAAACATCAAATCCGCGGCGGCACGTTCACGATCCTTGCTTCCGGGATCCTCCTTTTCTTCCGCCCCGTCAAAAACAGCGCCAATCAGAATACTCTTTTCCCGGGTAGACAAAGGTATTCCCAGTTCCTTCATCCTCTTATCTGCCTGTTCCCTGTCTCCCCTGGCCCCTGACAAAAACTCTGATAGGAACTTGTTCCTTAGCAGAGGCATTGCCTCATCCAGCTGTCTTCTGAACAGCTGAAGTTCTTTTGCCTGATTATAATTTTCCTCGATTTCCAAAAGAACTTCCCTGACCGTTTCAATAATCTTTTCCTTGGGTTCCAGTTTGGTCAGATACCTTACATCTTTTTTCTGGAAGGAAGAATAGACATAATCAAAATCCATAATGCCGCTGATGAAAATCACCCTGCATTCCGCCCACCGCTCCTTAATGATATCGTACATCTGCAGGCCGTCCATTCCCGGCATTTTAATATCGGAAAGGACCACATCCATTCTTATTTTTCCCAGACATTCCAATGCTTCTCTGGCCGAATGCGCCTTGTAAACATCCAGCTGCAGCGACTCCTCCTGCAGCAGGATCCTTTCAAAGTAATCTGCCGCTTCCCATTCGTCATCCACAATCAGTAATCGTTCCATCGCATTTTATCCCCATCCCTTAAAATCCGTACCGTTACCCTGATCCCACCATAGCTGCTTCTGTCAAACTGCAGGCCGCACCGTTCATCATAAGCAAGCCGCAGCCGTTCATGAATATTAATCAGGGCGGTTGTCTCCCCGGTTTCATGTTCTTCCAGCATTTTGCGCATACTTTCCAGTTTTTCTTCGGATACCGTATCGCCGTTATCTTCAAATACAATATCTAAAAATTCATTATTTTTTTCATAGGAAACTTTCAGGAATCCCCTGTAGTCAATGACTTCCAGCGTATACAGGAACATGTTTTCCAGGATTGGCTGCAGTATCAGCCGCGGCACGGGAATGGATTCACAATCTTCCGGAAGCTCTGCCCGCTCCATATCCATCCTGCTTGCAAACCTGGCGTATTGAATATTACAATAAATGCAGGCGTGCTCCACTTCCTCCTTCAAAGGGATGATACTGCTTTTATTTTTTGTTATGAAACGGAAAAAATAGCCGAGCTGCCTGGAAAAGTCGGCAGCGAACTCCATATCTCCCATATCTATCCGGTTGCTAAGTATCAGAAAACTGTTAAAAAGAAAATGAGGGTTTATCTGCGCCTGCAGCTGTTTTAACTCTGATTTCTGAATTAGGATTTTCTGCTTGTATTGCTGATCGATTAAGTCATTCAGCCGCAGAAGCATATCGTTAAAATCATCATAAATATACCGAAATTCATCCTCCTGCCTGTGTTCTACACGGATATCCAGGTTTCCGGCCTTCACCTCACGGAAACCCTCCATAAGTTCATGAAGCGGCTGATGGATTTCTTTTCTTATATATATGGCAAACAAAAATACAGCAATAACCGAAACGGAAGCAAATGCCATCATCCATAGCCTGTAATTTTTCAATTCCCCGAAAACCGCATCCGCTGCCACACAGTTTACCAGTCTTAGATCCTGAAAACCAATATCCGTATATACAATAAAATATGATTTACCATCTATTTTCCCATCCAAAAACAGTGTCTTTCGTTCCTCCGGATGAGGCTTTCCCTCTTCCACTTCCTTTTCCCGGATGCAATTACGCACCGCTTCCTGAAAAGCTTCATTTTCTTCCCCTATAACCATTTTCTGTTCTTCGCTTACCAGAAATACACTCCCGTCCCGTTCCTGACGCTGTTCCCGGAGATAACTGTTTATCGCCCGTTCTGACAACGTTGTCTGCAGCATAAACTGCATTTTCCGATTTGTCATATTGTAAAGCTGAGGATAGGAAATCAATATCATGCACTCGCCTTCATGATAAAGGATATGGGTATGGCAGTTTTTTTCATATTCATCAATAATCCGCCGAATATGGTCATCTATTTGGCTTACCATGCGGGTTCCTATATACTGATCTATCGCCGGAATAATTACTTTAATTTCCTGAACCAGTTTGCTGCTGGTCTGTATGGGAACGATCCTGTTTTTTATATTCAGGATCATTTCTGATTTTTCATAGTCTGTATAGATAGGTATATCAAGTGTCAGCTTTTTCAGATCCCAATCATTAATCAAATCATATTGAAGCAGTGTGATTCGTTCCAGCTCCGTCCTCAGACTTTCAGAAAAATTGGCATTCTGAACAGACAGCTCTTTTTGAAGCTGCCCTTTTATTGTAGCTATCCCCACAGAATAAAGGCCATAAGCCAATCCAAGTATTATTATGATAAATCCCAAAAAGGCACCGCAGATTTTGGTAAATATCGTTTGAAGAATGTTCGACCTTTTCCCTTTCCCTTTTGCCACCTGACTAACCCCTTCTCTCCGTTTCCCTTGCGGAAATATCCCCGATAAAAATATTGTCCCCTATGTACGCATCCCCGCAAACATCCAGACATACCATGCTTCCCTGCGCATTCCAGGGATTGTACACATAGCTTCGGATAAGCCTGTTTTTGGCAAAGACCAGCCCCTGCGTGCTTCTGGCATAAAGGACCGGAACGTCAAACAGCTGAAACGTATTCTCCACAATCCGTATATTACGGTGGAAAGGGCAGGCTTTATCCGGTTTCTCCACTTCAGGATGAATACTGATAACCGCTTCTCCGCCTAAATAAGAAGAGGTAAGACAGCAATCCCCAAAATGGTTTTTCTGTATCAGCACATCCTCACAGCTTCCTGATTCATACCAGCACGATGCATCCCCGGCAATTAAAACAGCGGCGCCGGCGGATTCAAATACGTTGTTTTCTATCACCACCGGCTGCGGCGTTGTAAATAAAATACCTCTGGCCCTGCCGTTTCCGAAAAAATTCCGGCAGGTCAGGGCTGCCGTACAGGTAAGATTCTCAAGGGAATCCCCTTCTTTCACATCCGCCGGAACAGTTTCCCGGAACGTTATCAGGAATTCCCCGGGTGTAAGCAGCCGGTATTCTTCCGCTTCCAGACAGGCTCCCCTGCACATGCTGCCGCTTTTCAAAAAAGAAATCAGGTGCCCCTTTCCGGCCCATTCTTCAAAGCCCCTGGACTGTTCATGGACAAACCTTCCTATGATTGTATGGGCATCGGCTTTTTTTTCTATTCTTGCCGCCACACCATGCAGATTCAGGCAGTCATCCATCAGGCCATGGAAATAGCATTCCTCCACCATAACTTTCCCCCGGTTTCCTGTCAGATGGATTCCGTCGTCATGTCCTGATAAAAAGTTCCTGCCGCGCTCCTGATTCGGGCGCATCTGGATTCTGCGGAATGTCAGGTTCTCACAAAACTGCGCCAGAAACCCCAATCCGCCCGAATGATAAACGGTCATCTCTTCCATCGTTATATCTGCGCTGTCCTTCATGAAAACAGCGGCATGTATCCGTTTTCCATGACGCAGCACCAGGAAATTTCCTTCCCCGGGCCTTCTTTCAAAGTTCCCGTGAAAACGCACCAGTCCGTTAGCCAATTGTTCCTGCCAGGTAGGAGGAAAGGTATCCCCGCTCCGCCAGGCCACCTTATGTGTATGGACATCAAATTCCGTATTTCCCCATTTCCATACAGGCTCCTTCCAGTCCTCCCCCAGAAAATAAAGCGTTTTTTCTTCCACAACATAAGGAAAGCGGCTTTTGTCAATATGAACATCGATATAATCCGTGCCGCTGGTCACCACAGTTCCTTCTGCACTTAAAGGGATTTCCCAGTCAATGGAAATCCCTTTCACTATAATACCCCTGCATTTTTCAATCGTAAACGGCATGGTCTGTCCATGGAAGATAAAGCTGCTGCCGTTTCCATAAAAAACAATATTTTCCATGCCGTACATTTTCACAGATAAATGCCGGGGATTGCATATATCACTGTTTGACAGGTAATAATCCTGCAGCAGCGCCTCCTTAGCCCAGAAATCATATCGTCCCGGCTCCAGGCAAAATTCCGTATCCCGGGAATTCTCCTGAAGCGCTTTTAAAAGCGCCGCCGTACAGTCCGTCCCTGTATCCGGCAGCAATCCGTAATCCCTAAGCCAAACCTGTTTCATCGTCAATCTCCTTTTTATAAATGTAAACACCCCTGCTTTGTCAGCCCTTCACACTGGCGCCTGCCATTCCTTCAATAAATCGGTTCTGGAATATCAGGTATACAATCAATACGGGAATTACCGCAATACTGGCTCCTGCCAGCATTTTTTCTATCGGCGTCCCATACTGGCCATTCAAAGCTCCCAGCCCCAGCGTTATTGTATATTTCTTCACATCATTCAGCATGAGCATGGGCCACAGATAGGAGTCCCATGTCCAGAGAAACTGAAGAATTGCCAACGCTGACAGCGGGTTTTTAAACAGCGGCAGACATACCCGGTGAAATACCCGGAACTCATTCGCCCCGTCTATCCGGGCCGCCTCCATCATCTCATCAGGAATACTGCCCGCAAACTGGCGCATCATAAAGGTTCCGAACAAAGTAATCAGATTCGGGACAATCACCGCTTTATAGCTGTCAATCCAGCCAAACCACATCATCATCTGATACAAGGGTATGATATTTATGGTCGTCGGCACCATCATACAGAACATAACCGCCATAAAAATCAGGTTTTTGCCACGGAATTTATATTTCCCTAAAACAAACCCAAACAGAGAAGCCGTATACAGCTGGGCTGCCACGCAAATCACCGTAATGAATATACTGTTTGCAAAAAAACGTGCAAAGTCAAATTTTTCCCACAATACCTGATAATTTTCCAGGGTAGGCTCTTTCGGGAAAAAGGTGGGCGGAATTGCCAATATCTCAACAGGCGTTTTGAAACTGGAAATCACCATCCAGATAAAGGGAAAAAGCATACAGGCTGCAACTGCAAACAACAAAAAATAAAAAAAAAAAAAGCCATAATACCGGACCTTTTTTCAATTTTCTCATAGCTAATCCTCCGCCGCATTCAATCGGAACTGAATCAATGTAAATACCAGAATAATCAGCACAAGTGCATAACCGATGGCGGAAGCCCTGCCGAAATTAAAATCCTGGAAGCCTTTTTCATATATGAGCAGCATCATTGTATAGGAAGAGGTCCCCGGGCCTCCCGGTGATTTCCCAGCTGTGCTGGTCATCAGCATAACCTGATTGAATACCTGCAGGAAATTAATCATCCCCGTCACTGCCACAAGCATGGTAGTGGGCTTTATCCTGGGAATGATTATATAGCGGAAGCACTGAAAACGGCTTCCCCCATCTATTGTCGCCGCTTCAAAAAGTTCACCCGGGATTTCATTCAGCCCGGCAATAAAAATAATGATAGCGTAGCCGATTTCTTTCCAGACTGTCATCAATATAATACAGGGAAGGACCTGGTTTTCATCCAACAGCCACATCTGGGGAGGCAGGCCGAAAAATTCCAAAACCACATTGAATATCCCATTATTCGTATTATAGAACGCATATTTCCACAGCAGGGATACCGCCACTCCCGAGGTGATTACAGGCAAAAAATAGGTTGTTCTGAAAAATCCCTGAAATCTGGGAGACATATAAATTAAGGTTGCAAATATAAGCCCCAGCGCCACGTAAAAAAAACAGGCGGCCAGCGCAAATACCAGTGTATTGGACATCGACTTCCAAAAAAGCGGTTCGCCCAGCATCCATGCATAATTGTCAAAGCCTTCAAACCGGAAAATACCTTTAATTGGCTTCCATTCAAAAAAGCTGCCGATAAAACTGTAAGCAATAGGAAAGTAATTAAATATTCCAATATAAACCAGGAGCAGCGCCATGGAAAAAAGAATCAGCCATCTTTCCTGGCGTTTCCTTCCTTTGGATACGGAAGAATGCAAGTTCTTTTTTTTATTCATCTTTATACCCCCGCTAACGCAGGCCTGCCTGCGATACTGCATTAATCAGCAATGTGCCCTCTCTGGCAAACCGGGGCAGGATATCCTCCTGCCCCGTCAATATTCTGTCTTACTTCAGATATTGTGCCAGAGAAGATTTTCTTTCTGCAGTTTCCAGCAGGGCTTCTTCCGCCAGCTTGGCATTTTCTTCATCAAATTTCTGCAGTGTTGTCTTTGCATCCTTTCCCTGGATGAAAAGCTCGTCTGCCAGTATCTGACTCACGGTTGCGTCAAAACCACTTGTGCAGATACCCGTCCACACAGTCTTGTCAATATAACTTGAAATGGTAGCAACTACCTCATTCTCTGCAATCACAGGATCTTCCGCACAGGTAATTTTTGTGGGCGCTGTATAGGTTTTATCAGCCAATTCTACAAGATAACTGTCATTAGCAAAATAGAACCGCAGGAAATCCATAGCCACCGCTTTATTCTCCGGAGACGATTTGGCATTTACCACTGCTGATACTTCCGGATTATTTCTGTCAACCACTTTTGTTTCTTCCCCGAATACGGGAGTCGGGAATACACCCCATTCAAAACTGTCGCCGACATTTCCTTCCAGCCAGCCGCCGGCCCATGTCCAGTTATACATCATTGCAGACTGTTTGTTGCCAAAACGTTCCTGGGAAGAGCCGGAACCGGGTGCAAATATTTTATCCTCCGTAATAAAGCCCTGAAGCATCTGCGCCGCTTCCAGCGCCCCGGGATTATCCATCTGGGTATGCTTTCCGTCTTCTGCGAATACGTTATAGCCCTTCTGATAATTCAGCGCCAGCAGGAAATAACCATCGGGAATATCCATTCCGTTTACAACGATCTTATCGCCCTCCGTTTTTGTAAGCTTTTTAGCCACCTCCCGCAGTTCATCCCAGGTTTGTGGTATATCAGCTTCCGTAAGTCCGGCTTCCTTCCACATTTCCTTATTATAGAAAATAGCCCCTGTCATATCACCCACAGGAATTGTATACACCTTTCCCTCATAAATCATCGGTTCCACACCACGGAAATCCTTTATTAATGCCTGCGCCAGATCCTCCGGATAAGGTTCTGCAAGCTCAGGTATAAAATCGCCGTACCAATTCAAATGAAAGTGCATAAGATCCGGTCCGGTTCCGCTGGCTA
>OAWB01000814.1_pt1 | contig 14170 bp, 22 predicted proteins | sample 1550621 | NCBI WGS metagenome assembly OAWB01 (sample SAMEA2580107, study PRJEB22360) | human gut metagenome | biome: human gut; feature: human-associated habitat; material: faeces | place: Denmark | collected 2008/2010
TAGCGGGGGAGGTTACGAATGATATGGTGCTTCAAAATATCTTTCAACATTTTTGTATCGGAAAGTAAGTGGTAATTACCAACGATTAGCATATATCATCAACGATTATTAAGGCGTTCATTTTGAGCGCCTTTCTTTTTAGCCTTATAAGCGATATTTATCGTTTATAGGGCTTTTTCAGCTCATTTTTGTACCGCATTTGTTGCTCGCTTGTTAAAGACTGAAAATCCTGTAGAAAGGTAGTAGAGAAACTATACGCCATTTTACACGGTTTTACGGGAATTTACAAAAATAACGGAGAAATAAAGATGAATTAAAATGAGCAGCAACCTGAAAATTAAGCGAATTTGTGCTTGGTGCGGTAAAGAGTTTATCGCCCAAAAGACAACTACTGCGTGTTGTTCCAAGCAATGTGCCAACGCACTCTATAAAAAGAGAAAGCGTGATGAAGCAATCAAAGCAAACAATCAAATCGTAGAAAAGAAGATAGAAGAAAAGCCTATTGAAAGAATAAAAGACAAACCATTTCTTACAATCACCGAAACGGCTATCTATCTCGGAGTAACTAGACCAACCGTTTACGGTTACATTAAACGTAGTGAATTAAAGGTCATTCGCTTGGGCTTCAAATACCTTTTGAATAAAGAGGATATTGATGTGTTATTCAATAATCCAACAGAATTCCATACACCAACAAAAGAGAAAGCCCCTATCACCGACTTCTACACCACCGCAGAAGTCAAAGAGAAATATCATGTAAACGAATCATGGATATTCTTAGTAGCCAAGAAGAACAACATCCCTCGGACTTTCAATCGTGGTAAGACCTACTGGAGTAAGAAACACATGGACGCTTACTTCGCCAAGAAAGCACCGAATCCTGACATTACCGAATGGTACAGTACCCAAGAAATGCACGAGAAGTTCGGCATGACCTTATCCGCCATCTACTGTTTCGTTTCCAAGAATGCCATTCCAAAGAAGAAAGAGGGCATCATGGTGTACTATTCTAAGAAGCATGTGGATATAGCCAAGGGCATTGCTGCCCCCGAAGAACCTCAATATTATACGGTAGCCGAAGCAATGGAGAAATTCAATCTCACCCGTGACCAGCTCTATCATTATGCGAAGTATCATAATATCCCTAAGGTCAAGAAAGGCAAATACACACTTATCTCCAAGCCAGAACTGGATAAGTTGCTTGCAGCCCCAAAGATTGAATAAGTTATTTTTCGGTGAATATACCCACCATTGAATCACCTTATTCCTTTGCACCAAACAAATGTAAAACTCTAAATATTAAACAGTATGTCACACACGTGTACAAAAGTAACAGTTCGTCAGAGAGTGATTCGAAACAATCGTATCTCCTTGTATCTGGATTATTATCCGGCAGTCCGTAACCCTGAAACGATGCAGATGAGCCGCAGGGAATACCTTGGCATCTACATCTATGCCCATCCCAAAAACGAAATGGAACGGGAGTTCAACAACGATATGTTGAACAAAGCAGAAGCGATCCGTTGCATCCGGGTACAATCGCTCATCAACGAAGAGTTTGGCTTCTTGGATAAGACCAAGCAGAAAGCCGATTTCCTCGCCTACTTCAAGAAGATGTGTCGAAACAAAGACCAGAAATGGCAATTCGTCTATCAGCATTTCTACAACTTCGTCAAGGGACAATGTACCTTTGGTGATGTGAATGTGGATTTATGCAAGAAGTTCCGTGAGTACCTGCTAAACGCCAAACAACTCAAACACAGCAACCGCTCCATATCCCTCAATTCGGCATCCGGCTACTACTCTACTTTCAGAGGATTATTGAAGATTGCCTATCGGGATAAATGGTTTCGGGAGAACATTAACGATTACCTTGATAAGATAGAGCCACAAGACGTAAAGAAAGAGTATCTGACGTTGGAAGAAGTAAAACAACTCGCTGCCACTCCTTGCGACATCCCCGTATTGAAATCCGCTTCTCTGTTCGCTTGTCTGACAGGCTTACGCATCAGTGATATTCTCAATCTGCAATGGGAAGACTTTACTATCGCTCCAGACCAAGGTTATTGTCTGCGTATCAGGACACAGAAAACTCAAACGGAGGCAACACTCCCCATCAGTTACGAAGCCTACGAACTATGCGGTACGCCCGGAACAGGCAAAGTATTCAAGAAGTTGAAACGGAGTATGATTAATTATCCGCTGAAAAGCTGGCTCAAAAAGGCAGGGATAACGAAACCGATAACCTTCCACGGATTGAGTCACAGTAAATTCTTTTATTTATTGAATATCAGTGAGTTGAGTATTTTAAAGAATGTGACTGCTAACGATTTAGAAACGAGCTATATTCTTTTTCTTTCACAACTTTGCAATATACAAAGAACGCTTTGTTTACGAGTGCAAAGATAAATCTAAAATCTGAGAAACTATCTTTTTTGCTCTTAATTTACATATTTTTAAGAGGTGAACATTGATTGTCTATCTCTTTTGTAAATTACGACATTGCTTTCAAGTCAAGACCTAAAAACAGAACCATAAAGTTTCAAAAATAAGCATAAAAAGTGGGATTTGTAGCATCTTCGACTAAAATCACCTTATAAAATGCTAAAATTTTGCCTATTTATGATAGATTATCGCAATAAATTATTATTTTTGTATGGTAAAATGCAATAAAAATATGAAGTTAAATCGCATAAAGGCAGTTTTAGAGGAGAAAGGAATAAGCCAAACTTGGCTTTCCAAGAAAATGGGCAAGAGTTTTAGTACGGTCAATGCCTATGTGTGCAATCGTACCCAACCCAACCTTACAACGCTTCTTGAAATTGCACAGATATTGTCTGTGGATATGAAGGAACTTATCTCAGACGCGAAAGAACGTAGTACTAAATAAAAGACAAGACATAATGGAACAGTCACAATATAACTTTTTGTTCTCGTTCATCTGGAACATAGCCAATGATGTACTTGTGAACGCTTTCAACAAAGGCGATTACAAGAAGGTCATTCTGCCTATGTTGGTGTTGCGCCGCATTGACGTGCTGCTTGAACCGACAAAGGATGCAGTTATACAGATGAAAGAACAACTTGACAACAAGAGCTTCCAGAATGCCATCAATGAAAGAGTTTTCCAACAAGTGTATAGCAAAGTATCACAAGGACTATAAAACAAGAAAGAAATGAGCAAGACTATTATGAAATGTTTATTGGCTTTATGCCTTATTTGTAATGTTGGCAATGCGTTTGCACAACATCGTTATTATTGCGAGGTAAAGGGTATTGAGAAAGACCTTTCTTCTGGTTTGAAAATAATCTTCGACTTCGGGACAAAGGCTTCATATAATATTTGGGGAGACCTCAGCAGCAAATTGAAATTTGTGGATGAAAATGGCGAAGAAATCAAGTTTAACAGCATGGTAGATGCAGCAAATTACATGGTTGATAAGGGGTGGAACTTCCAACAAGCCTATTCTTCTGCTTATGGCGGAAAGCCTATAATACATTGGATTTTCTACAAAGATGCCGAAAATATGGATAAAGCCAGAGAAGGAATTATGACCAAGACGGAATATCAGAAACTAAAGAAGTGAAGCTATGACAGAAGAAGAAAAGAAAACGTTGGTTGATGCGGTGAATTGCAAGTATCCACATCAGAACCTAACGGAGATTTACTACAATATAGGTAGAGCATTGCCTTTTACTGCCCAAAGATTCCCTGACGGAAGAGTTTCAGACTGGTATCGTAATCAGTATGTGGAGGTTGTACGAGTAGAACCACATGGAAGAGGTGGTAAGTTTGGAAATGTATTTGGTTTTTATTACCGTAATGGTGAAAGAGCTGATGCTTATGAGAATGACCCAGAACACAGTTGGTGTACAAAGGATGATACCGAACCGCAACCAATACCATGTTGTGGATGTGGCTCATGGATGTTGTTGGACATCATAGGTGAGAAGACAACAGAATCAGTTAAGGTTCTCGGTCTTGATGACAAGATTGGCTTTGGTAAATATAAGGATATGACTTTAAAAGAGGTCATCATTAAAGATTGGCAGTATGTCAAATGGGCGATTATAGATTCCCAACACTTCTATACCGATGTTGATAAGGTATTGGAATATCATATGGAGAATAGACCAACACTTGTTCCTAACGATATAATGAGCTTCGGGAAATACAAGGGAAAGTCCATTGAGGAGGTTTGCAAAACAGACCGACAATACCTTATATGGCTTTCACAAAACAACGATTCTTTCAATCTTGATTGGGAGAAATTCAAGTAATCAAATTATAATGTAGCTATGAAGAGATTTATGTTAATATTTTGCTCCCTGCTTATAGCATTCGGAGCAACAGCACAAAGTAAGTTAGGTTCGCAAACTCCTAAGAAATCTATATTCATTACATCAATACTTTTGGTATTGATGACCCTAGTTTCATGTTCTGTCGGATATAAAAACGATGGTAAGGAGGTAACATGGCATACGTGGAATGAAGGAAGCGGTCATACTTCAAGGCATGTTGATGCAGACCCAAAGACTTTTGAAGAACTGAATGATGATTATGGTCGAGACAAGAAACACGCATTCTACGAGGGCGATATTATCAAAGGTGCCGATGGCGGCTCGTTCCGTGTGCTTACCAAATCGTATGCAGCAGACAATACGCATGTATATGTTTCCGGTGAATTGATAGAAAAGGCGCATCCGGCAACATTCAAAGTGCATTCCTACTATTTTGCAGAAGATGCCAACGATTTTTATTGGGATGGGAAAGCACTGAACGTAAGAGATAAATCGACATTCAAAATCTTAGGCAGTTCAGATTCTTGGGAAACTCATTGGGCAAAAGACAAATACAATGGATACTACCTTGCAGGAGGTGTGATTACAGATATCGATTACGAGACTTTCCACCCGATTGAAGCAAAGACTCCGGACCAATCAGGAGACTATGCCGCTGACAAGCACAAAGTGTTTTTCAGGGACAAGGAGGTTCCCGGTGCTGACCCTGCGACGTTCAAGGAAGTGGACTTCTATATAGGGCAAGACAAGCACAGGGCTTACAATAAAGGGATTCCAACCCAAATAAAAGATTATTCCAAACTCACCGAAGTAGGCCGTTTGATGTATTCCGACGGAACGAAAATCTACGATTCCCATTTTAATATCCTTCCTGAAGCCGATGTCGCGACTTTCGAGCATATTTCCGACAACTGGTACAAGGATAAATCGCATGTCTGGTGGAGTTCCCAATTAGTTGCCGGGGCAAATCCCAAAACTTTCCAGCCTGTGTCCGAGGGAGAGTTCGGGGGAGATTTCAACTATGGGAAAGATGACAAACATGTGTTTTGGAACGACTCCATCATTCAAGGTGCTGACCCCGGAAGTTTTGAGAAGATGACATTCCCGGACGGCGACAGTTGGACGGTGTTCGACCGCAACCGAATATATGAAGGCAAGGATTCTCCCAAACTGCGTGAATATCTGAAAAAGAAATATGGAAAATGTGTATGGAAATCATGCTGCGCTATATAGTCGGAATCGCTATTGCTTATGGCATAGGCAAATGGATATATCAGTCGATACGTTCACGGTCGATTGACTATTTTTTATTGGCGATTATCGCGCTTATGGGTGCAGTTTTATGGCTTTCAAGAGGGTTTCTTATCTCCAACCGTGTATATGATTTCTTGATGATTGTCGTATGGCTTGTTGCTGTCGGTTGTTTTATCATTTCCCGAAAATCCCAATATGGCAAGTATTTGAAATTTGCTACTGTTGGCGGTCTTTCTACTTTTCTTGTGCTTTTTGTCTATTGGAATGTAAAAGCGGAGTCTATCAAACCGATAACATTGACAACTCAGCTGAGGGGATATTCAACAAGTAGAATAGTTGAGGTATGTTTCCGTTATAACGAAACTCCATTTCGGAGAAGTTACAATCTCAACCAATACCCAAATGTAAAGCTACTCCCTGAACAGTACGATGTAAGGCTGACAATCAAACCTATCTCGGCCAATGTTGCCAAACTTGAATCAATAACGCTAATTCCCAAAAACAGAAAATGAAGCACAGGTAGAAAATTCGGGGTTTATAATCTTTGAAATCATATTGAGAATTTAATATGTTTTGAAAGAAATATATTACCTTTGTAGCATAGACGAGATGCCAAGAAAGCATATCAAAGCAGAATGCAGCAACAAGAACGGTTGGCAATTCGTTACCTCAAAATCGGACAATCCTCCCAATGTCCTTATTATAAAGGGATAAAGATTATATTCCAAAATTACACTAAATAAATGAGAGGGGAATGTATTAAGTTTATTTCCCTCTCATTTAGTTTAGTTAGTTTCCAGAAACTTTATTTTGAGCTTTTCATAGCACGTTTTATGCGATTTGATTCTTGCAAAAGCTTATTGGCTATACTATCTTTATAAGTAGCCATTTCAACCATTTCATGATGATGGCGAATAGAATCCTCGTAGGCAGCAACACGATTTCTTACATCATCTATAACTTTCTCATCTCGGCAAACAGAAAAATGCTTTTCGATGTATCGAACATTTGGGTCGTCAGATGGAAGAACCATCTTCAATGCCCGATATTTCAAGTCTGCTACCTCTCAAGCTTGATACTCTCGCCATTGGGCTAGGTTGCCCCAAATGGAGATGACAAGAGATAGAGCCAAGCCTCCAATGAAGAGAAGAACATACGTTGAAGTTGGCTCGAAGCGATGAGTCACTACTTTCTTCAGAGGTGTATTATCCATTGCGTGAAGTTTGTCCTGCACAATTTTTGATGTGGCATTCAGCTCTTGTTTCACCTGATTAATGGTACACTGCGCATCACAACTTTGTGACACGCTGCATTGAAAGCAACTGCGACTACAAGACCGTAAGCGTACTGCTCGGTCATGCCAATATTACAACAACCCTTAATCTCTATGTTCACCCGAACATGGAACAGAAGTAAAAGTGCATCATCAAGATGTTCAAGTCTCTTGGAAAAAAGGGAAGAACAGGTGAAAGCCGAATATAGGGAAGTAATAAGTCTGCTCCGCAAGGGGTATTCCATTCGGGATGTGGCAAAGCTGAGTGGTAAAGGGGTAAGTACGGTACAACAAGTGAAGCGATTAATAAAAGTGCAATCACCGCAATAATACTATTGATTTTACGTTCTTTTCAAAGAAAGGGATTGTGTGATAGTAGTAGGCTAAAAGCATTACCTTTGAATGCTGTTAAATATGGTAATGTTCAAAGTCACAATTTGTGATTTTGGAAAAATGAATATAAATATGACAGATAAAATAGAAAAAAAGGAGAGCAGCGAACTGTGTATATCACATAGGTGCATCCATTAAGGACTCAGGTAAAAAGTGGTTTGGTTTATCCAAGATGGAGATACTTACACCAGACGAATTGGTGGAAAGAATAAACAAAGAGTAATCTGTAGCTTGGATTATATAGTATTAAAGCGCATCGCCAGTAAACGTCCTTTGTTATTTGATCCAAAATAGAACACTTTAAAAACGGAGGTAGAATGAATAGATATTTCGACTCTTACGGTTCAGACCCACGCCGCATCCAGTATGTTGGTAGCGAGACTGATGGCTTTTCTGTTGATTATAAGGTTATTGAATTTTCACTTGCGAAACTTCAATTAATTACACCTAAGCGAATTTCCACAAGTAAAAGGTTCTACTATCTTGCTGGATGAGTTTTATAATTTAAAATACACTATCTTCATGAATAAGTTATTAAAAATATTTTGTTTTTGTGGGTTGTTTTGCTTATGGAATTGTTGTAAAAATAGCATACATCCTAATCTTATAAACAAAAAAGTTTGTAAGCAAATATTGGTAAAAAATTATTTTGATGATAATGAATACATTATTAATGATGATATTTCAATCCAAGAACTGTATGAACTCTTACAGAATGCAACTCTCTGTGACATAATCAAATTGCCTCCAAGATTAGTATTAACTATAAAAGGAACAAATTATCATCAGACTTTTTTCATATGTGATGATTATATAAAAGATGACAAAAGAAAAATATATAGATGTAAAAAAAATATAGAAAAGGAGTTAAAGAAAACCATCAAAGATAATCGTTCACACAACGGTTTGGAACGTAGTGAATGGCAGGCTGTATATAGTGAGAATATTTCGCGTGGTCAACTAAACCGACCTTTAAGAACTTATTATATAACAACAAAAGCCCCGTCAGGTAATTATGTAGGGGGCGATGGTCCTTCTATTTTAGCAGACAAAAATATTCCAATTTCGCTATATTGGTATAAAAAGTAAAATAATTCGTACGATAAAATTGCTTACATATTTCATCGTACGAACATGTTGTTATTAAAAATATAGAACAGATGAAAATAAAGTTTACATTATTATTATTTTTATTATTAGTAACATTTTCTGCAATTGCAAATTATAATTTGCCTAAGGAGAAACTCAAAAAAGTCAAGTTACAATTAAATAATAAAACTTTCGAACTCTGTGTACCTAAAGGATACATGTTGTCAATCAACTATACAACAGAAGAAATCGAATATTTGTTTAGATATCAAGATTCTTCATGTATCTATTTAAGTGGTTTCTTTTATTGTAAAAATGAACGAAATATAAGTCTTTTAGGGGATAGTATATATAATCTTCGTTTTCAAAACTCGAAACTAATTAAAGAAATTAACGAGCTTCTTACAAAGAACAAAATTCCTATAAAACCAGATACTATTAAATTGAAGGGAATTCAAGAAAATCAATTAATGTGGAAGGATATTCTATTGAAAGATATAAGTGTAGGCTATTATAATGTGTCGAAAATAAATGTCGCCTTATTTGATAGGTCAATATCATCATTGAAACAGAAAATGAAATAATTAAAGAATGAAACATCCATATGAAGAATATGAGGCATCCAGGCTTTGGGAATTTGTAAAATCTTCAATAGAAGATTTAGTTGAGAATAATAGAATCTAAGCTGGCTCTATTTTATAAAGCATATCATTCGATTTTAATTGAAATATATGCATGTCGCCAAGTTTTCTATGATTATTTAAATATAGCGTAATACGTATAAAACCATTGATAGATCAGTGTTTTGAGATAATGCTGCAATTCTATGCAATAAAATCAAATGTCAATCGTTCTTTAGATAAAACATAAAATAAAGACGTATGAAAGTATCAACAAAACAAGGCAAATACTTTAGAGGAGGAAAGGTACAAAAATCTTTCCTTCTCGGATTCTGTATATTTGCATTTGTTTTGTTTAGGGTATTTTGGTATAGAACTTTTTATATTATCAATGAAGTAGAGTTCACTGTTTGGAAAACATATAAGGGATGCTATATAACACCTTATAAATATTGGGGAGTATTACCGCCAAAAGATAATTATCTTAGAATTTCCAATATAGGCATAGCTGATATTTTTATTTGTAAAGATAAAACACTATGTGTCTTTATTGATCCACATTCAGATGGTGCAACGGAAACTATATGCAAATTAAAATCATGTCAATACTATTCCTACAGTACTACGGGTGATAAAGAAGAACTAAAAAGAAGTAGAGATTGGGTAGAAGAATGGAAAAAAAATCAGTCGAAATATCCATATATAACTATTTTTGCAAGAGTCATGAAAATTGAAATTAATGAATGAGGGGGGGTGACACCCCCTTTTCGACCCTTGAAATAGATATGATTTCTAAGAAACCCAGAGAGTGTAAGCTAAACTGTGTCATGCTATCACTGTTATAGTTTAATGCAGTTTATTTGCATTTTGTTCAGTATAGTTTTCCCAATAATGAAGATTTATACTATTTTCTCCATTTAAATAAAAATCCGTGGATAAGCCTATGATTACCCACGTTTTTTTTTGTTGGTATGCTCGGCATGAGCTTATCTAATGGGGCAAGTCCCTAATAAGCCTGGTGTGGGAGGTCGGTAAATGTGAAAATAGGAGGCAACTGCCTTTTATGATTAGCATTTACCTCCTACCCGATTCGAAGCGAAGAATGCGCTTGTACCCGTTGGTCGTTGTCTATTATTTCTGATTAATTTTCTTTTTAATTTCATTCACCTCTTTAAATAGGCTATTAGCAATGCTATCTTTAATTGCTGCCATCTGTATCATTTCGTTATGATAGCGAATTGAGTCCTCGTAAATATTTACATGAGTTCTCACTTTCTCAATAACTTCTTTATTTGGGCATACAGAAAAGTTCTTTTCGATGTATCGAACATTGGGGTCGTCAGATGGAAGAACCATCTTCAATGCACGATATTTCAAGTCTGCCTCCTCCCTGTCTTGGTGTTCTCGCCATTGGGTTAGATTGCCCCAAATGGATATGACAAGAGATAGAGCCAAGCCACCAGTGAAAAGAAGAACATACTTTGATGTAGGCTCGAAGCGATGGGTGACAAGTTTCTTCTGAGGTGAATTGTTCATCACTTCAAGTTTGTCCTGCAATGCCTTCGAGGAAACATCATTCTCTTGTCTCATCTGCTTGACGGCATCAACCAAGAACTTGTTTCGCTGCTCATTTTTGCCGAGTTCAGCCTTGATAAGGTTAACAAAAACAACAATGGCATCTCTTAATTTGGATATTTTACCTCTGACTTCCTCTTCCTTGCCAAACATAGCAATGATTGATTTCTCCAACTTGGTTGTGTCATTACTTGCAGGAACGGTTTCCGCTCCTGCGTACTTTGGTGAAGCAGAAAGTTCATCGACTTTCTGCTCCAATCTCTCAACTGTGCCGTAGATGGCTTCCAATAGTTCTTCTTTCATATTTCTTATGTGTTTGAATGGTTTGTAACTTGCATCAAAGGCTAAAGCCTCTTCTGCGTTTCTTCTTTTTCTTCTTGACTGATTCATCCTCTGGGAATGGCTCAAAGGTCTGAGCATTGGCTGGAGCAAAAAGTCCAATGGAAGAAATACCGTCCCAAGGGTTCTGGCTGCTCTCCGATATGGATGGCTCCTGCTCATTCTTGCAACAGCCCTGCTCATATTGCTGAGCAGAGTTGGCACTTGCTGATAAAAGGTTCTCCGTTCCCTCTAATCTCGCATTCAGTTTGCCAAAGCTATAGTCTCGGCTAATCTGCGTACCCTTGAAGCTATATCCATCCTTGCAGAAACGGATGCCTTGAACCTTGGTTTGCTCCTTGTCCTTATAGACAAGTTCCAAGTGAACACCTCGCTTTGCAAGTTCATTCTTGAACTTTTGCCAATTATCAGCGACTTTCAAGGCATCCTTGACAGCATTGTGAATCTCGTATTTGGCACGCTCAGCATTGCGCAATTTACGAGTATTAGTCTTGCTCTTATCCGTTCCGTAGGTCAGTCCATACTTGGATTTAAGAGCCTTGGTCACCTGCTCATTACGCCTGTAATCATTCCTGTCTGATAAGAGTTTGCTCTCATTGTTGATGCGGTTATACACGATATGACAATGTGGATTGTCCGTGTTGTGATGCCTTACGATAATGAATTGGGTATCTTTTATCCCCATCATTTGCATGTATTCAAGGGCTATCTTAGCCATGAACTCATCCGTCAAACGTGGCCTGTCCTCGGGCTTGAAGCTCAATGCAATGTGCCCCACAGGCTTCTTAATCCTTGGATTTAGTTGCCTTTGTAGCTCGAAACTTTGCGTCATCTCGGCATTTGTGCCGAGTAACACACCATCAGAGGCAAGGATTTTCGCCTCGTCCTTGCCTGTCACGTAGCGGATGCAACCACCAAATGAGCTGCCCTTCTTTAGCTTGCCTATCATGTGGTATCCTCCTTTCTGCCCATACTGCTTGGCTTCGGTTTATAACTTGCTTGGCGATACTCGCCAAGGATTGCTTTCAATCTTCTCAACAAGTCCACCACAAATACATGGGTTTCGTGGAAGCCTCTCTGATGCGACAGCTTAGTAAGTTGGTTGAGGTTGTTCGCCATGCCTATGAGGTTCTTGACCATGGCTACCGCTTCAGCGTTGTGTCCGCTGACCACCTCGCCGTTCAAGGCGGACTCACGGATGTACTCCGCCAATTTGCGGTTGGCTTTTCTCGCCCTCAGTCTCAATGCCTCGTAGCTTGGCTTCGAGAACTTCACCGTGACAGACTTCGACAGCTTGCGAACCCTGCCTGTGGGCGGTCTTCCGCCCTTTCTCTTGTCTTGTTCCTGTACGTTTGTCATTCGATACACTGTTTACAGTTGGTACACTTATTTTCTGCGACCGTTGGGAGCAAAAATTCTCCGCCCTCATGGTGGAGCGAGGCGTTTTGGGGTTCCCAAAACATAACCTCGCTCCCTCTCAGAACACGTTAGTTGGAACTACAGCCTTTCAGCTATCCACGTCCAAGGTCACAGACCTTAATTCTCACAATTTGCGCCAAGCCTCGAAGTCCTCTTCATAAAGGCTTAGGTGATGGCGCACGATGTTCTCGATGATGCCCGATACGCTCATGCGTCTCCCTCCGAGGATGCGGACGACACGATCAAGACGGTCTCGTACATCGGAACTGACGAAGACTGGCTTGCGGTCGTTAATCCTTGGAACTTGGAGGAAGGTCTGCTGATACTCCTCCAATGATGCCTTGCGCTGCTTGCCGCTGATGCGCTTCTGCGGATTCGGTGGCGATTGAACCTCGTTCGTCAGCTCGTCCTCCATGTTGGAGGTTGTTGCAGCCACATCCTCTGTCACTACTTCTAAATCGGAGTTCTCCACCTCTTCAAAGAAAGAGCTATGTTTTTGGGCATAGTCTTTACCATAAGTGGATGGTTGAAGCGAAGCCATCACCTCCTGTGTCATTTTCTCCTGCTGTTCAGGAAACATTTTCGTTTCTTTTGTTCTTGCCATAGCTTAACTTGTTTAAATTGTTGGTATAGTGGTCACGGTATGCACCATTGACCGATTGTCGGCTGCAAAGTAAGTATACTGAGTGCTGCCATGCAACTGATTGGGTGTAACGTGGCAATTTAGTTGTGGCTTGCTTATTTGCATACCGAGATAGTTGTGAGAACTTCAACGTATTTCTCAACTCATCATTGTTCATGTATTCGTTGCAGTCGTGTAAGTTTTTCTTGTTGCTTTTGGCGTTGAAGTCGGCAAACCCCGGCAACATACTGCCACAGAAATTGAAAACGCTTGTTTTTAGATTGCCGTGCCTTATCTTTGCACTCACAAACGTGGAGCACAGCATATGCGTGGAGCTTTGCGACATAAACATAGTATTAACTTAGAAAAAAGAAAAGTATGGGATTCATCGTATTCGAGGAAGAGGCATTCAACTATCTTGATGCCCAGTTGGAGAACTTCGTGAAGCGCATGGACAGAATCCGTGAGCGCAGTGAGGACAAGACCATGAACAAGTGGCTCGACACGCAGGACGTGTGTCAGACGCTCAACATCTGCCCACGGACAGTGCAGACGCTTCGGGACAACGGAACTTTGGCTTATACGCAAATCAGCCACAAGACCTACTACAAGCCGGAGGACGTGATGGCTATCGTAGCAGTAGTGGAGGACAAGAAAAAGGACATGCGCTTTCGCAAGCGCACAGGTTAGGCTGTCAATATACAACAGCCACTTTATCCAATGCAGCAAGTAAACCGAGTAACGTAAGTATCAACAATAAAACGAGACAACTATGAGCAATGAAGTAATGACAAGAAACAGCGAGTGGATGAACCACATCGTGAACCACCTCAACCGAATGGTTGACAATTTTGAACGTGCCGTGATGAACTACCGCCCCATGCTTGACGGTGAGCGCTTCATGACGGACAAGGAGCTTTGCGCCAGGCTGCAACTGAGCCGAAGAACCCTGCAGGACTACCGAAACAACGGTGTCATCCCGTATATCCAGCTTGGCGGAAAGATACTCTACCGCGAGTCCGACATTCAGAAGATTCTGATGGCTAACTATCGTGAGGCGTACAGAATGAAGGGCTTGTAGGAGAAATACATGTCCTTGATGAGTGGGGTGAAATGAACAAGGCGACAACGTATAACTTACCGAGCGTGGTTGTTATAGGTTGTCGCCTCGTTTTATTGGCTATACCGAGTTGGTCGTGTTTGCCGAGTGTTCTCCGTATGGTCTGTATAAAATCTAATACCATGCTAAAACACACTGCGGTGGTTCGCCCGAGTGGCTGGGGG